>CZKB01000009.1_pt1 | contig 265485 bp, 261 predicted proteins | sample 1657981 | NCBI WGS metagenome assembly CZKB01 (sample SAMEA3501707, study PRJEB10267) | metagenome | biome: nitrite oxidizing laboratory bioreactor; material: liquid mineral medium | place: Austria | collected 2011-12-21 | reverse complement strand
TCAGCGCCGATGGTACTGCAACCGAGAGGTTGTGGGAGAGTAGGACGCCGCCGGACATACATTGTGGAAGTGGGGTCACCTTCGGGTGGCCCCACTTCTGCATTTCAGGCCGTTCCTCGCGACCTCTCCGGGGGTTCTGGCCACGAAGCGTCCACAGGTCCGCCGTCTTCTGCGCTGTCCACAGGACGTCCGGCTGTCGGGCTGCTGGTGTCGGCCCGCTCCGTGAGTGTGGTGCGCCAGGAGGTGCACTGTGGAGAAGACACAGACGAAGGACCAGGCCGCCGACGAGGTGGCGGCCAACGACGTACGACTGGTGGGCCGGGTCACCGGCGAGCCGGTTGCGGTGGAGCTGCCGAGCGGGGACGTCCTGGTGACGTTCCGGATCTCGGTGCCCCGCGAGGTTCCAGCCGGAGTGCCGCCGAGGCGGGGTCAGGCCGTCGACTCGGTGCCCTGCACGGTGTGGAGCCCGCGGCTGCGGCGCAGCGTGCTCGGCTGGCGGGCCGGCGACCTGGTCCAGGTCGGCGGCGCCGTACGGTGCCGGTTCTTCCAGGCGGGCGGTGCGACCCGGTCACGGGTCGAGGTGGAGGCGGCGTCCGCCAGGATCATCCGCCGGTCACGGGTCGCATGAGGACGCCGAGGCTCGGCTTGGGCTGGAAGGAGGTCGCCTTCTCCGGGAGCAGGCCGCCGGACTCGATGAGCGTCTGCACCTGCTCGAAGTCCGGGCTCGGCAGCAGTACCGCCGGCGAGGTGGGCGACGCCGCGCCGAGCGCGTCGTCGACGTTGTGGTGGTGCTGGACCCGCTGCACAGGCTGGGCCAGCAGGGGAAGTGCGCGTTCGTGGAACCAGGCCACGGCGGCCTGGTGGTCGAGGTCGCGAGGGGCGGCGGTGTGCCACACGTCGCCGTCGGTGAGCACGAGGTGCGTGCTGTCCAGGGCGCTGAGCGCGTGCTGACGGCTGCTGATCGTCACCTCGGCGCCGGTGGCCCGGACCGCGGTGGTCAGGTCGGTCAACGTCGTCCCGGTCAGCGTGCGGTGGATCGCTCCGAGGAACAGGGGAGTGTCGTCCTGGTCGACGATCATCGCGAGTCCGGCGTCCCACGGCGTGCCCGGGTGCTCCTCCTGCAGGCGCAGGTAGGCGGCGTAGCGGTGGTGTCCGTCGGCGAGCAGGCACCTGGAGCGCGACAACGTGTCGGCGATCGTCTCGAGCTGGGCAGGGTCGCGGATCGCCCAGATGCGCTGGCGCTGGCCCGAGCGGTCGAGGTAGCGCCAGCCCGGCCTGGTCCGGGCCACCTCGGTGAGGACGGCGCGGAGCGCCGGATCCCCGTGGTGGACGAGCAGGATCGGCGCGGGGTTGAGGTCCATCTGGAGCATGCGGTCCGCGAGCTCGCCCGCCTGCTCGGGGTGGATGGCCTCGTGCGGCCAGACGGCACGCTCGGCCAGGGCGTCGGCCCGGTGCGACATGTCGAGGGCGCCGACGAGGCCGCGGACGGTCAGCCCGCCAGCGGTGTACTCGTGCAGGTAGACCGCCGGCTCGGTGTCCGACGTCGCGCGACCCTGCTCGATCCACCCGGTCAGCCGGGACGCGACGTCGCGGTAGGGTCGCGCCAGCGCTCGAGCCGATGCCGGGTCCCCGACGCGCTTCGGAGCCAGCATGACCGCCCGGAACGGGTGGAGCGTGAGGGGCTTCGCGACGTACGGGGGCACGACGGTGGCGAAGTCCATCGAAGCATCGTAGGGGGACGCTGGTCACGATCCGGAGAGGGGTGGAGGATGCTCGAGGAGTCGAGGAGCGCGGTCCTGGAGTCCCATGACCTGGTCATGTTCGACCTTGACGGTGTCGTCTACGTCAGCGGTCACGCCATCGACGGCGTCGCCCAGCGCATCGGTCAGGTCCGCTCGGCCGGGGCGCACGTCGCGTTCGTCACCAACAACGCCTCCCGCACGCCCGAGCAGGTGGCCCGGAAGCTGAGGGATCTCGGGGTGGCGGCCGCGGACACGGACGTCGTGACGTCCGCGCAGGCCGCGGCCCGGCTGCTCGCCGAGCGGCACGGGAGTGGCGCGAAGATCCTGCTGCTGGGCGGGGAAGGACTGCGCGTGGCGTTGACCGAGGCCGGTCTCGAGCCGGTCGAGGACGCGGACGGAGCCGTCGCGGTGGCGAGCGGCTACGGACCCGACGTGCGGTGGCGCGACATCATGCGGGTCGCGACGCTGGTGCGCGACGGCCTGCCCTACGTCGCCAGCAACGCCGACATGACGATCCCCACCTCCTACGGCCTCGCGCCCGGGCACGGCGTGCTGGTGCAGACCATCACCGGCTTCGCCGGGGTGGCGGCGACCGTGGCCGGCAAGCCGGAGAAGCCGCTGATGGAGGAGACGGTGCTGCGGGTGGGCGGCGACCGGCCGATCATGGTCGGCGACCGGCTCGACACCGACATCGAGGGCGCCCACGCGCTCGGCGTACCGTCGCTGCTCGTGCTCACCGGCGTGACGTGGCTCGAGCAGCTCGTCGCGGCCACACCCGAGCTGCGGCCGAGCTACATCTCGCCCACCCTCGAGGGGCTCTTCGAGCCGCATCCGGTTCCGACCGAGGAGGACGGGGCAGCCCTGCTGAACGGCTGGACCGCGTCCGTCGAGAACGGCCGGCTGGTCGTCGACGGCGAGGGCAGCGACGCGGACTGGTGGCGCGTCGCGGCCGTGGCCGCCTGGCGCCACCTGGACGACGGCGGCACGCCGGCGGACGTCACCGACACGACCCCGCCCGGACCGGTCCGGCAGCTGGGCGCCGAGTAGGCTCGCGGCCATGGACCAGGTCCCCGACGCCACGTCTCCCGAGCCGCACGAGGCCGGCGGCGCACCGTCCGGTGAACCTGCTCCGGAGCCCCGCGCGCCGATCGACTACGAACCGACGGGCGTGGAGTCCGTCGACCGGGTGCTGGCGGACGTCGCCACGATCGCCGACCGTCCGGTGGGCGAGCACGTCGAGGTCTTCGAACGCGCGCACGAGCAGCTGCGCCGGGCCCTCGACGCCCAGCCCCACCCCGCACCGCACGGCGGACAGGGCGCCTGACGCACCGTGCCCCCTCGACGACTTCGACTCGACCAGGAGCTGGTCCGTCGCGGCCTGGCCCGCTCGCGCGATCACGCCAGCGAGCTGGTGGCGGCCGGGCGGGTGACGGTCTCGGGCGCCGTGGCGACCAAGCCCGCCACCGGCGTGACCACCGACGTGGCGATCGTGGTGCGGGAGGACCCGACCTCGATCGACTACGTGTCGCGCGGCGGGCACAAGCTGGCCGGCGCCCTCGAGGCGTTCGCGGCCCACGGCCTCAGCGTCGAGGGCAGGCGCTGCCTCGACGCGGGCGCCTCCACCGGAGGGTTCACCGACGTCCTGCTGCGTGCCGGCGCGCGCGAGGTGGTGGCCGTCGACGTCGGCTACGGGCAGCTGGCGTGGTCGCTGCAGAGCGACGAGCGCGTCGTCGTGCACGACCGCACCAACATCCGGGAGCTGACCCCGGAGATCGTCGGGGAGCCTGTCGACCTCGTCGTCGGTGACCTGTCCTTCATCTCGCTCGCGCTCGTCCTGGACCCGCTGCTGTCGGTGACGCGCGAGGACGGTGCGCTGGCCCTGATGGTGAAGCCGCAGTTCGAGGTCGGCAAGGAGCGCGTCGGCAAGGGTGGCGTGGTGCGCGACCTCGCGCTGCGGGCCGAGGCGGTCACGACGATCGCCGACCTCGCCGCCGCGCGCGGCTGGGGTGCGGTCGCGGTGACGGTCAGCCCGTTGCCCGGGCCGTCCGGCAACGTGGAGTTCTTCCTGCTCCTGCGGCGCGGTGGCGCGCAGATCGACGCGGACGACATCCGTGCTGAGGTCGATCGTGCGGCCTCGCTGGGGGTGGCGGGTGAGAGGGTGGACCCGTGACCCTCGACAGCCCGGTGCGCCGTGTCCTCGTGCTCGCCCACACCGGCCGCGCGGAGGTGCGCGAGGTGGCGCGTGCCTGCGTCGAGGCCCTGACTCAGCACGGCATCTCCGTGCGTCTGCTGGCCGACGAGGCGGCGGACCTCGGGCTCGGTTCGGACCCGCTTGCCGAGGGCCTCGTCGAGACGACGGTCGCGGCGGACCTCCCGGGAGAGGGCTGCGAGCTCGTGCTGGTCATCGGCGGCGACGGTTCGATCCTGCGCGCGGCCGAGCTCACCCATGAGACGAGCACGCCGCTGCTGGGCGTGAACCTGGGGCACGTCGGGTTCCTGGCCGAGGCCGAGCAGGACGACGTGGAGTCGACGATCCAGGCCATCGTCGACCGTGCCTACACAGCTGAGGACCGGCTGACCCTGGCCGTGTGCGTCATGCAGGGCAAGGAGGTGCTCTTCTCGACGTTCGCGCTCAACGAGGCCAGCGTGGAGAAGGCCGCCCGTGAGCGGATGCTCGAGGTGGTCGTGGAGGTCGACGGCCGCCCGCTGTCGCGCTGGGGCTGCGACGGCGTCGTGTGTGCCACCCCGACCGGCTCGACGGCCTACAACTTCAGCGCCGGCGGCCCGGTGGTCTGGCCCGAGGTCGAGGCGCTGCTGATGGTGCCGTTGAGCGCCCACGCCCTGTTCGCCCGTCCGATGGTCGTCGCGCCGACGTCGGTCCTGGCGATCGAGGTGCTGGCCAACACCGAGGGCTCCGGCGTCCTGTGGTGCGACGGCCGCCGCTCGGTCGACCTGCCTCCGGGTGCGCGGATCGAGGTACGCCGCGGCGAGCGCCCGGTGCGGCTCGTCCGGCTGCACGCGGCTCCCTTCACCGACCGGCTGGTCGCGAAGTTCGGGCTGCCGGTCGAGGGCTGGCGCGGCGCCGCCGAACGCCGCCGCCGGGACAACGGTGACACCGATGCTTGAGGAGCTGCGGATCAGCTCGCTCGGCGTGATCGACTCCTCGACGCTCGAGCTCGGCCCCGGGCTGACGGTCATCACGGGTGAGACGGGCGCCGGCAAGACGATGGTGGTCACCGCGCTGGGCCTGCTGCTCGGCGGACGGGCCGACTCCGGCGCCGTACGCTCCGGCGCGAAGCAGGCGCGCGTCGAGGGCGTGGTGGCGGCCGGGTCGCTGACCGAGTTCCGGACGGCTGTCGAGGACACCGGCGGCGAGGTCGAGGACGGCCAGGTGGTGCTCGCCCGCAACGTGGCGGCACAGGGTCGCTCACGCGCCTGGGTCGGCGGCGCGGCCGTGCCGGTGACGACGCTCGCCGAGCTCGCCGAGCCGCTGGTGGCGGTGCACGGGCAGTCCGACCAGCACCGGCTGCTGAAGTCCGGCGCCCAGCGCGCATCGCTGGACCGGTTCGGCGGCGCCGAGCTGGCGGAGACCGCCGAGGCGTACGCCGCCCGGTGGGCCGAGCTGGCGCAGACCGAGCGGACCCTGGCCGAGGTCGTCGGCTCCGCCCGCGAGCGCGCCCGTGAGGCCGACCAGCTCCGGTTCGGCCTCGGCGAGGTCGAAGCCGTCGATCCCCGGCCGGGGGAGGACGCCGAGCTGGCCTCGGAGGAGACTCGTCTCGGGTTCGCCGACACGCTGCGCACCGCGGCCGAGCAGGCGAGGGAGGCGCTCTCCAGCGACGAAGGCGCCGTGGACGCCCTGGCCACGACCAGCGCCGCCCGTCAGGCCCTCGAAGGAGTGCGCGAGCACGACGCCACGGCCGGCGAGCTCGCCGACCGGGCTGCCGAGCTGAGCCACCTCCTGGTCGACCTCGCCGGTGACGTCGCGTCCTATGCCGCCTCGCTCGACACCGACCCGGCACGCCTCGCCGCCGTGTCCGAGCGCCGGGCGGCCCTGACCGCACTCACCCGCAAGTACGGCGACACCATCGACGAGGTCCTCGCCTGGGCCGAGGAGGGCGCCAAGCGGCTGCTCGACCTCGAGGACACCGACGGTCAGATCACCGAGCTGGAGCAGCGCCGCGACCGCATCCGCGGTGAGCTCGGCGAGCTCGCGGCCCGGCTCAGCGACCAGCGCGCGAAGGCCGCGGTCCGGCTCGGCGCCGTTGTCAGCGACGAGCTCACCTCCCTCGCCATGCCGCACGCGACGGTGAGCATCGCCGTCACCCAGCAGGAGGTGGCCGCACCCGAGACGCCGGCCGGTCCGGTGATCAAGGTGGGCAAGCGCTGGCTGCGGGCCACCTCGCACGGCATCGACGACGTCGAGTTCCTGCTCGCCGCCAACACCGGCGCCGACGCGCGCCCGCTCCACAAGGGTGCGTCCGGCGGTGAGCTCTCCCGCGTGATGCTGGCTCTCGAGGTGTCGCTCGCCGAGACCGGCTCCGTGCCGACCTTCGTCTTCGACGAGGTCGACGCGGGGGTGGGCGGCCGCGCGGCGATCGAGGTCGGCCGTCGGCTGGCGGCGCTCGCGCGCTCCTCGCAGGTGCTGGTGGTGACGCACCTGCCGCAGGTGGCGGCGTACGCCGATCGGCACGTCGTGGTGCACAAGTCCAGCGACGGGTCCGTGACGACCTCCGGGCTCGTCACGCTCGACGAGGCCGGTCGGGAGCAGGAGCTCTCGCGGATGCTGGCCGGTGTCGAGGACTCCGAGAGCGCTCGCGCGCACGCCCGCGAGCTGCTCGACGCCGCCGCGCCCGAGCGGGCGTGCCTCCCGGAAGGGCAGGGGCACGGCTGAGACCATGGCGCGGTCATGAAGTTCGCAGTCCGCTCCCGTCCAGCCCCCGCCCTCCCCGGCGTCCACGGCCCCGCGCGCATCCACCGGCGTACATCGAGCGTCCTGGGCCGTCTGCAGGCAGGTGACGTCGCCGTCATCGACCACACCGACATGGACCGCGAGACCGCGCAGTCCTTCGTCGACGCCGGCGTGGTGGCCGTGGTCAACGCCGGACCGATGATCTCGGGGCGCTTCCCCAACCTCGGGCCCGCCCGACTCGTCGAGGCGGGCGTGCTCGTCGTCGACAACGCCGGTCCGGTGGTCTTCGACCGGCTCAAGGACGGCACCGACGTCCGCATCGACGGGGGAGTGGTCTATGCCGGGGAGACCCTGGTCTCACCGGCCCGCGAGCTGACCGAGGAGCTCGTCCGCTCGGAGATGGGCAAGGCCCGCAGCGGCCTCGCCGCCCAGCTGGAGAGCTTCACCCACAACACGACCGAGTTCCTCCGCCGCGAGCAGGACCTGCTCCTGCACGGCCACGGGGTGCCGAAGACCGCGACCGAGATGGCGGGGCGCCCGGTCGTGGTGGCCGTCCGGTCACACGGCTGGGAGCAGGAGCTGAGCGGCATCAAGCCGTTCGTGCGCGAGCAGAAGCCGGTCCTCATCGGCGTCGACCGCGGCGCCGATGCGCTGGCCAGCGCCGGGCACCGTCCTGACGTGGTCGTCGTGACCGGCGGCGGCGACGACCTGCCGAGCGCAGCGGTGCTGCGCAAGGCACGGGACGTCGTCGTGCTCGTCGAGCGGGGCGCGCCGCGCAGTGCCACCGAGCACTTCGAGCGCATCGGGGTGAGGCCGCTGCGGTTCGAGACCACAGCGACGACGGAGGACGCCGCGCTGCTCCTCGCCTCCGCGCGCGAGGCGGCGCTGATCGTCGGCGTCGGCATGCACGCGACGCTCAGCGAGTTCCTCGACCGCCGTCGTGCCGGTCTCGCCAGCACGTTCCTGACCCGGCTCAAGCTCGGGCCCGACCTCGTGGACGCCGCGGCCCTGCCCCGCCTCTACGACGGCGCCGTCCGCCCACGGCACCTGCTGGGTGCCGTCCTGGCCGGTGTGCTCGCCGTCGGCGCGGCCGTCAGCGTCACGCCCGTCGGTCAGCAATGGGTCGACGACGCGTCGCCGGCCGTCTCCCGCACCACCTCCGACCTGTTCGACAACGTACGAGGAATTCTCCCGTGATCACCCTGCGTCACCACGTGCTCACCATCGTCGCCGTCTTCCTGGCGCTCGCCGCGGGCATCGTGCTCGGCGGCGGACCGCTGTCCGACGTCGGTGCCACCGTCGCGACCGCCGGCAAGGACGAGGACGCCGCGCCGACGGGCGCCAGCCCGCAGGCCGGCTACAACGAGGCGTTCCTGTCCGCTGTCGGTCCGTCGATGATCGGTGGCCGACTGGCCGACAGGTCGGTGGCCGTGGTCACCGTCCCGGGGGCCGACGAGCGGATCGTGACGGCGCTGGCCGACGGGATCGCCGCGGCCGGCGGGACGGTCAGCGCCCGCTACTCGCTCACCGAGGACCTCGTCGATCCCGCGCAGAAATCGCTGGTCGACACGCTGGGCAGCCAGCTCCTCACCCAGCAGGCCAAGGGTGCGGTCGCCCCTGAGGCGTCGACGTACGACCGGATCGGGCAGCTGCTCGGCCTCGCCGTCGCCAGCAAGGCCGCAGAGGGCGAGGACGTCAACGGCAAGGCTCGCGGGATCGTGGACGCGATCAGCGGCGCCGGCCTGCTGACGAAGCCCGAGAAGGTCTCCCAGCGGTCCCCGCTGGTGCTGCTCGTCCTGGGCACCGATGCCGACGACGCGGGCTCGGACGCGATCCTGGCCGGCCTCGCCGAGGGCCTCGCCGCCCAGGCGACGGGCGTCGTCGTCGCGGGCACGACCGCCGACGGTGCGTCGGGGCAGCTCGGCCGGCTGCGGGGCGACCCGGCCGCGGCCGCCGTCGCCAGCGTGGACGGGACCGACACCACCGCCGGCCGGGTCGCCACGATCGTCACGCTCCAGCGCGCGTTGGGAAGCCAGGGCGGGTCCTTCGGTGCGTCGGGTTCTGACGGACCGCTCCCTCTCGGGTAGGATCGAAGCCCGTGAAGAGCCGCACGCCGACCAAGCACGTATTCGTGACCGGAGGCGTCGCCTCCTCCCTCGGCAAGGGGCTCACCGCCTCCAGCCTGGGCAACCTGCTGAAGGCGCGCGGACTGCGCGTCACGATGCAGAAGCTGGATCCGTACCTCAACGTCGATCCGGGCACGATGAACCCGTTCCAGCACGGTGAGGTCTTCGTGACCAACGACGGGGCCGAGACCGACCTCGACATCGGGCACTACGAGCGGTTCCTCGACACCGACCTCAACCAGATCGCCAACGTGACGACCGGGCAGGTGTACTCGACCGTCATCGCCAAGGAGCGTCGCGGCGACTACCTCGGTGACACGGTGCAGGTGATCCCGCACATCACCAACGAGATCAAGGACCGCATCCTGGCGATGGGCGGCCCGGACATCGACGTGGTGATCACGGAGGTCGGCGGCACCGTCGGCGACATCGAGTCGCTGCCCTTCCTCGAGGCGGCGCGCCAGACCAGGCACGAGATCGGCCGCGACAACTGCTTCTTCATCCACGTCTCGCTGGTGCCCTACATCGGCCCGTCCGGCGAGCTGAAGACGAAGCCGACCCAGCACTCGGTCGCCGCGCTGCGCTCGATCGGCATCCAGCCCGACGCGATCGTGTGCCGTGCGGACCGCGAGCTTCCCGACGGCATCAAGCGCAAGATCGCGCTCATGTGCGACGTCGACGACGAAGCCGTGGTGACCGCGGCCGACGCGCCGTCGATCTACGACATCCCGAAGGTGCTGCACCGCGAGGGCCTCGACGCCTACGTCGTACGCCGTCTCGACCTGCCCTTCCGTGACGTCGACTGGACCACCTGGGACGACCTGCTCCGCCGGGTGCACCACCCGTCGGAGGAGGTCACCGTCGCGCTCGTCGGCAAGTACATCGACCTCCCCGACGCCTACCTCTCGGTCAGTGAGGCCCTGCGCGCCGGCGGCTTCGCCCACGAGGCGAAGGTCAACATCCGCTGGGTCGCCTCCGACGAGTGCGAGACCGAGGCGGGCGCCGCCAAGCACCTCGCCGACGTCGACGCCGTCCTCGTCCCGGGCGGCTTCGGCGTGCGTGGCATCGAGGGCAAGCTCGGCGCCCTCCACTACACGCGCACCCACGGCATCCCGACCCTCGGACTGTGCCTGGGCCTGCAGTGCATGGTCATCGAGTTCGCCCGCAACGTCGCGGGACTCGAGAAGGCCGGCTCGACGGAGTTCGACCCCGACACGGTCGAGCCGGTGATCTCCACCATCGAGGAGCAGAAGAAGTACGTCGAGGGCGCCGGCGACCTGGGTGGCACCATGCGGCTCGGGCTGCAGCGTGCCGAGCTGGCCGAGGGCAGCGTCGTGCGAGCGGCGTACGGCACCGGCACCATCGAGGAGCGCCACCGCCACCGCTACGAGTTCAACGACGCCTACCGCGACACGCTCGCGAAGGCCGGGCTGGTGTTCTCGGGCATCAACCCCGAGCTCGGGCTGGTCGAGTTCGTCGAGCTGCCGGCCGACGTGCACCCCTACTACGTCGCGACCCAGGCCCACCCGGAGCTGCGTTCGCGCCCGACGCGCCCGCACCCGCTCTTCGCCGGGTTGATCGGTGCCGCGATCGAGCGCCAGCGCTCGGAGCGCTTCCCGATCGACGAGTCCGGCCTGCGCCGCAAGGACGAGGTCGAGGCCGAGGCCTGAGGCCGGCGAGGCACACCTGTCAGGCTCGCGCTGAACATGTCAGGCCGTGCAGGGCCTGACATGTTCAGCGATCCCCGGCTGACCGGGGATCGCTGAAGGGCGGCAGGGGCGGGGCCCGCGAGACGTCAGAGCTGGCGGGCCTGCAGGATCCGGCCGAGCACGAACGAGTTCGAGCGGAGCTGGTTGCGGGCGTAGGCCATCAGGGTCTCGTCGTCGGCCGCCTCCTCCGCCGCGGCGAGGAACGTCGCGTCGCCGGCGCCGTGGGGGAACATCGCCCGGATGGTGAGTCCCTGGTTGAGCAGACCGCCCTTCAGCGTGTGCAGCTCGTCCAAGTAGCGGTGGGTGAACGGCGCGAGCAGCTCGGCCTGCCCGGGGCGCCAGAAGGTCGAGCCGAGGACCAGCGTCTCGCGGCTCGCGGGCACGGCGTAGTCGACGAAGAACGCGCGCCAGACCTCCTCCTTCGCCTCCACGTCGGGACGGGCTGCGAGCACGGCGAGGCGCCGCATCCCGGCGTCGGGGTCGGGGTCGGCCTCGAGCAGCGAGCGGACCTTGTCCTCGTCGTAGTCGCCGAGCTCCGAGCGGCGTACGGCGATGCGCCACGCCAGGTCGAGGTCGGTCGCCTGCGCGGCGGCCTCCTCGAGCACGGCCCAGTGCGCGTCGGTCGAGGCTGACGCGGCCAGCGTGCGCAAGGCGGCCTGCCGGGCGTCAGGGAGCTCCACGAGCCCGACGGCGGCGTCGGCGAGGGCACGGAGCAACCCGGGCGACTCCGCGGCCGGCGCCCAGCGGTCGGCGACCTGGAGTGCCTGCCCCAGGAAGGGCTCGATCAGCGCGGGGCTGGTCTCGGTGGTCAGGGCGCGCGTCAGCGCCGAGGACACGTCGCGCGGAGCGACGTCACCGAGCAGCAGGAGCTGTCCGGCGGTCGCGGCCACGAGCGCCCGGTCGAGGGGGTCGGTGAGCTGCTGCACGCGCTGGAGCATCAGCTCGAGGGAGGTCGCGTCGGGCTTGACCGCCGCGAAGGTGTAGTCGCCGGCGTTGACCAGTCGCAGCTCGCCTGCGGGGAGCTCGACGGTGGTCCGCTGCCCGCCCACCTCGTGGGAGGACCGGCCGACCGGCACGAGGTCGTCGCCGGAGGTGTCGAAGACCGCGATGTTGAGACGGTGGGGCCGAGGCTCCTGGTCGTCGGTCGTCTCGACGACCAGCTCGTCGCCCACCAGCGAGATGACGTCGGTGCCGGCCTCGTCGAGCCAGGCCTTGGTCCAGGCCGACAGGTCGCGCCCGGAGGCCCGCGCGTAGCAGTCCATCAGGTCGTCGAGGCGCGTGTTGGAGAAGGCGTAGCGGCTGAAGTAGTCGCGCAGGCCCGCCACGAACGCGTCCTCACCGATGTAGGCGACGAGCTGGTGCAGGACGCTCTGGCCCTTGACGTAGGTGATCGCGTCGAAGTTGGACATCGCGGCCGAGACGTCCGGGACGTCGCCGCGGATGGGGTGCCGGGCAGGGCTCATGTCCATCTCGTAGGCGGTGCGCTTGGCGGCGGCGAGGAAGGTGGCCCACTGGTCGGTGAACTCGCTGGCGCCGGCCATGCCCCAGTTGGCCGCCCAGGACGCGAACGCCTCGTTGAGCCACAGGTCGTCCCACCACTGCATGGTGACCAGGTCGCCGAACCACATGTGTGCCATCTCGTGGAAGATGAACTCCGCGCGCAGGCCGCGCTGGGCGTGGGTCGGGGGAGTACGGAAGAGCTGCCCGTCGCCGTAGGTCACGCAGCCCCAGTTCTCCATCGCCCCACCGAGGTTGGGCACGAAGACCTGGTCGTAGCGCTCCTGAGGGAACGGGAAGGCGAACCGCTCGCCGAAGAAGGCCAGGCCCTGCCGGGTGAGGGTGACCAGCTCGTCGAGGTCGCGCTCCATGACCGACACCAGGGACTGGCGGCAGTAGAAGCCGAGGTCGTAGCCGTCGTGCTGGCGCCGCACCTCGTGGAACGGGCCGGCGTTGACCACGACGACGTACGTCGAGAGGCGGGGCGTGTCGGGGAAGGTCCACACGCGTGCGTCGCCGGACCCGGCGTCCTCGACCGACTCCGGCGCGCCGTTGGAGGTGACCAGCCACGAGGCGGGCGCGGTCACGGTGAACCGGTGCGGTGCCTTGAGGTCGGGCTGGTCGAAGCAGGCCCACACCCGGCGGGCCTCGTCGGGCTCGAGGCTGGTCCAGACGTAGACGAGCTTGTCGGTCGGGTCGACCGTGCGCAGGATCCCCTCGCCGCTGTCGGTGTTGTCGGTGCTCGCCTCGACGACGAGCACGTTGACCTCGGACAGCGAGGGCAGCTGGAGACGGCCGTCGGCTGCCGCCGAGACGTCGACCTCCTCGCCGTTGAGCGTCGCGCGGGCGACGTCCATCGCCACGTCGACGAAGGTGGTGGCACCGGGCTCGGAGCAGGTGAAGGTGATCGTGCTGACCGATGACCAGACCTCGCCCTCGAGCAGCCCGGTCAGGTCGACCGCGATGTCGTAGCGCTGCACCTCGAGGAGGGCGGAACGGGTGGCTGCTTCGTGCCTGGTGAGGGTCGACAACGTCATACGGGTGACCGTACTCACCCTGTCCATCCGCGCTAGCGTGCGGGGCATGTCACACCCGCCGAGCCCCGAAGCAGCAGAACCTCCCGTGCAACCGATCGCCGACCGGCCGATGTCCTGGCCGGTGGTGGACAGCCGCGACCTGCACCGCGACGACTGGGTGGTGGCCCTGCGCGAGGACACGATCACCCGTCCCGGGCACGACGAGCGGTTCAGCCGGATCAGCCTCGAGCACCCCGGCGCGGTCATCGTGCTCGCGGTCGACGCCGAGGAGCGGGTGATGTGCCTGCGGCAGTACCGCCACACCAGCGGCCACGAGTTCGTCGAGCTGCCGGCCGGCCTCCGCGACGCCGGTGACGAGCCGGCCGTCGAGACGGCGAAGCGCGAGCTGCGCGAGGAGGTCGAGCTCGACGCGGCCGACTGGCGACTGCTGCTGAGCACCTACTCCAGCGCCGGCATCACCGACGAGGTGCACGAGATCTTCCTCGCGCGCGAGCTCACCCACGCCCCCCGCGGTGACTTCGAGATGCGCCACGAGGAGGCCGAGATGGAGCGCTTCTGGGTGCCCTACGACGAGCTCCTCGACGCGGTGCTCGACGGTCGCGTCCGGCAGGGCCCCCTCGTGCAGGCGGTGCTGGCGTACGCCGTGCTGAGGAGCCGGGGCACCCTGGACGCCGGGTGACCCCGCCCGGGAGTAGTGTCGTCCCGCTGTGAGGCGGGCCACACCGTGGTGCCCGCCCCGATCCCCGAGGAGCAAGGCATGAAGGTCGGCGTACCCAAGGAAGTCAAGAACCGCGAGTACCGCGTGGCCCTGACCCCCATCGGTGTGCACGAGCTGGTCCAGCACGGCCACGAGGTCTACGTGGAGAAGACCGCCGGCGAGGGCTCGCTCATCCCCGACGACGAGTACGTCGCCGCGGGCGCCACCATGCTCGACACGGCCGACGACGTGTGGGGCACCGCCGACATGATCCTCAAGGTCAAGGAGCCGGTCGCGGAGGAGTACGGCCGGATGCGCGAGGGCCAGACCCTCTTCACCTACCTGCACCTCGCCGCCGACAAGCCCCTCACCGAGGAGCTGATGAAGCGCAAGGTCACCGGCATCGCCTACGAGACCGTGCAGCTGCCCTCCGGCGGGCTGCCGCTGCTCTACCCGATGTCCGAGGTGGCCGGCTGCCTCGCGCCCCAGGTCGGGGCGTACTCCCTCATGAAGGCCAACGGTGGCCGCGGTGTGCTGATGGGCGGTGTCGGCGGAGTCGCCAACGCCAAGGTCGTCATCATCGGCGCCGGCGTCTCGGGCCAGAATGCCGCCAACATCGCGCTCGGCATGGGCGCCGACGTGACGCTGCTCGACACCGACCTCGACAAGCTGCGGATGTCGTTCTGGCGCTACAACAACCGGGTCCACGGGCTCGCGTCGTCCAAGCTCGCGATCGAGCAGCAGGTGATGGAGGCCGACATGGTGATCGGCGCCGTGCTGATCCCCGGCGCGGCCGCCCCCAAGCTCGTCAGCAACGACCTCGTCTCGCGGATGAAGCCGGGCTCCGTGCTCGTCGACATCGCCATCGACCAGGGCGGCTGCTTCGAGGACTCGCACGCCACCACGCACGACGACCCGACCTACGCCGTGCACGACTCGGTCTTCTACTGCGTGGCGAACATGCCCGGCGCGGTGCCCAACACCTCGACGTACGCCCTGACGAACGCGACGCTGCCCTACGCCGTCGCGCTGGCCGACAAGGGCTGGGAGCAGGCACTGCGCGACGACCGGAGCCTCGCGCTCGGCCTCAACTCCCACGCCGGCCAGCTCACCAACGAGCCGGTGGGTGTCGCCGTGGGCATCGAGTCGGTGGGACTCGATACCGTGCTGGGGTGAGCTCTGGGGTGACGCTGCGCCGTGCCGTGCGCACCTATCTCGACCACCTCGCGGTGGAGCGCGGCCTGGCGGCGAACACGCTCAGCTCCTACACGCGTGACCTGGGGCGCTACGACGAGTTCCTGACGACCCAGGGGATCGAGGACCTGGACGCGGTCACCGAGGCGACGGTGGCCGCGTTCCTCGTCGACCTGCGCGAGGGCAGCGACGGCCATCCGCCGCTGAGCGCGACCTCGGCGGCACGCACGGTGGTCGCGGTGCGCGGCTTCCACAAGTTCGCGGTGGCCGACGGCCTCGCCACGGCCGACCCGGCGGCGGCGGTGAAGCCGCCCACGCCGGCGAAGCGGCTGCCGAAGGCGCTGCCGCTCTCCGACGTGGAGGCGATCCTCGAGGCAGCCGGGGCACCGGACACCGTCCTCGCGTTGCGCGACCGGGCCCTGCTCGAGCTGCTCTACGGCACGGGTGCGCGCATCTCCGAGGCGGTCGGCCTCGACATCGACGACCTCGACACCGTCGACGGCACGGTCCTGCTGCGGGGCAAGGGTGGCAAGGAGCGGCTGGTCCCGGTGGGCACCTACGCCCGCGAGGCCGTCGGTGCCTACCTCACCCGGGGGCGTCCCGAGCTCGTCGGCACCGGTCGCGGCGGTCCGGCGATGTTCCTCAACTCCCGCGGTGGCCGGCTGTCCCGGCAGAGCGCCTGGGCGGTGCTGGTGAAGGCGGCGGAGCGCGCCGGGGTGACGGCCTCGGTGTCGCCGCACACGCTGCGGCACTCGTTCGCCACCCACCTCCTCGACGGTGGCGCGGACGTCCGCGTGGTCCAGGAGCTGCTCGGCCACGCCTCGGTCACGACCACGCAGGTCTACACCCTCGTCACGGTCGACAACCTCCGCGAGGTGTTCGCCACGGCCCACCCGCGAGCGCGGGAGTGATCCGCCTCCGCCTGCTGGACGGGGTGTCCTGGGAGGGCACCCCGCTTCCCGGGGAGCGGGTCGGCGCCCTGCTGGCGGTGCTCGCCGCGGAGCGCGCGGGCGTCTCCGACGCCCGGCTCGTCGAGGAGATCTGGCCGGACGCGGCGCCGGTCCACCCGGCGAAGGCGCTCCAGGTGCTGGTCTCGCGCACCCGCTCGGCCACGCTGGCGCGCGCGATCGACCGGGTCGAGGGCGGCTACCGGCTCGGTCTCACCGACGAGGAGGTCGACGTCCGTGCGCAGGCCGCTGCGCTCGCCGCGGCGCGCACCGCCCTCGCCGCAGGTGATGCGAGCGAGGCTTACCGGCTCGCCTCCACTGCGGCGGAGGTCGCCGTCGAACCGGCCGCGGGCTCCGAGCCGGTGGGGGCCCTGCGGCGCGCCGCCGGGGCACGACGTACGACGGCGCAGGAGGTGGTCGCCCTCGCTGCGGCGCGCCTGGGCCGGCACGCGGAGGCCCGTGACGGGCTGCTCGCCGCCCACGAGCGGCGCCGCGACGACACGGACGTGCTCGCCGCACTGCTGCGCGCCGAGGCGGCCACCGCCGGTCCGGCGACGGCGCTGGCCCGCTACGAGGCCTACCGAGCAGACCTGGTCGAGCGGCTCGGCGTCGACCCCGACCCCGCCCTGCAACGGCTGCACGGCGAGCTGCTGGCGGCCGACGACCCGGTGCGCAGCGGCCTGCGCTACGACGGTGCGGGGCTGCTCGGGCGTGAGGAGGACCTCGCCCGGTTGCGGGCCGCGCTGGGCGCCTCCCGCCTGGTCACCGTGCTGGGCCCGGGAGGCATCGGCAAGACGAGCGTCGCCCAGGTCGTCGCCCGCGAGTCGAGTCAGCCGCGCGTCCACGTCGTCGAGCTCGTCGGTGTCGGCGCCGGCGACGACGTGGTCGTCGCGGTCGGTGCGGCTCTCGGTGTGCGCGGCTCCGTGACGTCCCGGCTCAGCCTGACCGCGGCCCAGCAGGCCGACGTACGCGGCCGGCTGGCGCAGGAGCTCGACGCGGGGCCGACGCTGCTGGTGCTCGACAACTGCGAGCACGTGCTGGAGCCGGTGGCGGCCCTCGTGGCGTTCCTGCTGGCCACGACGCGCGACCTCCAGGTGCTGGCGACCAGCCGAGCCCCGTTGCGACTGGCCGCCGAGCGCGCGGTGCCGCTCAGCCAGCTCTCGACGGACGACGCCGAGCAGCTGTTCGTGCGGCAGGCGTCGGCGACCCGCCCGGACGCGGTGCTGGAGGCTGCCGCGGTGCGCACGGTGGTCGAGCGTCTCGACGGGCTGCCGCTGGCGGTCGAGCTCGCGGCGGCTCGGGTGCGCACCATGACGGTGGCAGAAGTGTCCGCGGCCCTCGACGACCGGTTCGCCACGCTCCGCAGCCGTGACCCCAGCATGCCCGACCGCCACCGCACGCTCGAGGCGGTGATCGGGTGGTCCTGGGACCTCCTCGCCGCGGACGAGCAGCGTGCGCTGGCCTGGCTGTCGGTGTTCCAGGACGGCTTCGACCGGGCCACCGCGGTGTCGGTCCTGGGACCTGAGGGCTCCGAGCTCGTGGACACGCTCGTCGAGCAGTCGCTGCTCGTCATCGGTGAGGACGGCGGCAGGGCCCGTTTCCGCGCGCTGGAGACGATCCGCGAGTTCGCCGCCACGCAGCTGGCCCGCACCGGTGAGCAGGACGCGGCGGCCGACGCCCAGCGCCGCTGGGCGCGGGACCTCGCAGGACGCTGCGCCGACCTGGTCCTGGCCGACGACCAGGTCTCGACCGTCGACCTCCTGGTCCGCGAGCAGAACAACCTCACCGACGTGCTCCGGCATGCCCTCTCGGTGGGGGACCGGGCGCTGGTCGCGCACCTGGTGGCGCTGTTGGGCAGCCTGTGGACCATCACGGGCGACCAGCCACGCATCTTCGCGGTCTGCGACGCGGCGGCCGAGCTGCTCACCGGGTGGGACGTCCCCGCCGACCTCCGGACGCCTGCGCAGGACGCCGCGGGGGTGCTGATGATCCACCTGAGCTGGATGCCCGGCGTGGACCTCGCGGGGCTGCGCGACCTGCTCACGCAGGGGGACACCCCCGTGGGGACGTGGGGCCTGATCGCGCACAGCGTCTACGTCGCCGACGGTCCCGCGTCCGAACGGCTGGCCTCCGTGGCGGCCCTGCAGTCGCGAGCGGCGATGGCGGCCGCGCTGCTGCTGTGGGCGTCCATCGTGTCCGAGAACGCCGGCGACATCGACGCCGCCCGCGGCTACGCGGAGGACGCCCTGGGCGAGCCGCTGCCGCCGTACCTCCATGCCTCGCTGCACGCGGAGCTCAGCCAGCTCGCGATCGCGAGTGGCGACCACCACCGCGCGGCGCACCACGCCGAGATCGCCTGGCCCCAGCTGGCACGGGTGCATGCCGAGACCGACGCCTACAGCCTGCAGGTCGCGACTGCCATCGCGCCGCTGCTCGACGGAGACGTCGACCAGGCGGCGGCATTGCTCGAGAGGTTCGGCCCACCGGACGGCGAGACCGCACAGATGGGCGCCCGCATGACCTGGCAGACCGCCCACGCGGAGCTGGCGCTGGCGCGCGGGGAGCACGAGGAGGGGCTGCGGCGCTACGACGCGGTCGTCGACCTGGTCCTGGACTCCGACGGCAGCATGGGCGCCTCGCCGTGGCTCGCCATCGCCGCGTCGGCCGCGCTGGTGAGCCGGGCCCGGCACGGCACCGCCGACGTCGACCCGCGGGCCGACGACCTGCGCGACACCGTCGTCGGCCCCCAGCTGGGTACGTCGGAGGGGAGGCTGTGGTTCACCGACCTGCCCCTCAACGGCGTGCTGCTCGTGGCGCTGGCGTCGTGGGTGCTGCGCTTCGGGCCGGCCGAGCAGCACGAGGACGGCGCCCGGCTGCTGGCGCTGGCACACCGCTGGGCCTACAACCGCAGCATCCCGGTCATGGCGTGGGACGCCATGCGGGCGATGGCCGACGACGCGCTGCCGGGGCGGGTCGACCGGCTCGCCGAGGAGCTGGCCGCCCGCCCCGGCCGCTGCGGTCGTCGACCGGCTGCGCCGCACCTGGTCCGGCTGAGCGATCACATCTTCCGGTTGAAGGCCCGCACCGACAGGGGCGCGAAGACCGCGATCACGACCGCGCAGCCCAGCAGGGCCCAGCCGACGTTGCCGGTGAGGGCGCCGTCGTTGGCCAGGTCGCGGATCGCGGTGATCACCAGCGACACCGGGTTGACCTCGGCGAACGCCCGCAACGGGCCCGGCATCGTGTCGGTGGGCACGAAGGCGTTGGACAGGAACGTCAGCGGGAACATCACCAGCAGCGAGATGCCCTGCACGGCCTGGGCATTGCGCCCGACGATGCCGAACAGCGTGAAGATCCAGGCCAGCGACCAGCCGGCGAGCATCGCGAGCAGGATCGCGCCGGCCACGCCGAGGACGCCGCCTCCGGGCCGGTAGCCGATGGCGATGCCGACGGCGAAGGTGAGTGCCGAGGCGATGAAGTAGCGCAGCAGGTCGGCCACCATGGGCCCGGCGAGCGGAGCGATCCGTGCGATCGGCAGCACCTTGAAGCGGTCGAAGACGCCGGTGTCCATGTCGGTGCGCAGCTGCACGCCCGTGGCCACGCACGCGGTGAGCACGGTCTGCCCGATCAGTCCGGGAATGATGAGCGGCAGGTAGCTGCCGACGTCACCCGAGATCGCGCCGCCGAAGATGTAGGCGAACATGCCGGTGAAGATCAACGGCTGGATGGTGACGTCGAACATCACCTCCATGCTGCGGCGCATCTTCATGGTGGCCCGCCACGCGAGAGTTAGGGTCTGGCTGAGGGTGTCGGCGAGGCTCACCCGCGGCGGGATGACGACGTCCGCAGGGTCGGTCACGGTCAGGCCCGTGGTCAGGGCAGTCATCGGGTGGCCTCCATCAGCTCGGGGGAGTCGTCGGCGTCGGCGTCGGTCGCCGGGTGGTCGTGGGTGTCGTGGCCCGTCAGCGCCAGGAAGACCTCGTCGAGGGAGGGCTTCTGGACGGTGACCGACTCGATGGCGACGCCGCGGTCGCGCAGGGCGACCAGCACGTCGACCGACTGGTCCGTGCGCGTCAGCGGGACGTTGACCCGGCGGGCCTCGGGCGAGGGCACGGCGTCCTCGCCGATCAGCCGGCGGACCTCCTCGGCGACGGCGTCCAGGTCGGCCGGGTCGGCGACCTGCAGCTGCAGGGTCGACTGACCCACCGAGGACTTCAGCTGGTCGGCGGTGCCCTCCGCCACCTTGCGACCCCGGTCGATCACGGCGATCCGGTCGGCGAGCTGGTCGGCCTCGTCGAGGTACTGCGTGGTGAGCAGGACCGTGCAGCCGGATCGCACCAGGTCGCGGATGGTCTCCCACATCTGGCCGCGGGTGCGCGGGTCCAGGCCCGTGGTCGGCTCGTCGAGGAAGATCAGCGGTGGGCGCGTGAGCAGGCTGGCGGCCAGGTCGAGCCGGCGGCGCATGCCGCCGGAGAACGCCGAGATGGGCTTCGTGGCGGCCTCGGTGAGGTCGAACTGCTCGAGCAGCTCGGCGCCGCGGTTCCGCGCCTCGGTGCGGGGCATGCCCTGGAGCCGGGCGAAGAGCCAGAGGTTCTCGGTGGCCGTGAGGTTCTCGTCCACTGATGCGTACTGCCCGGTGACGCCGAGCAGGCGTCGTACGGCGTGCGGCTCGGCGGCGACGTCGTGGCCGAAGATCTCGGCCCGGCCGCCGTCGATGTGCAGCAGCGTGGCGAGCATCCGGAGCACGGTGGTCTTTCCGGCACCGTTGGGGCCGAGGACGCCGAAGACCTCGCCGCGGTGCACCTCGAGGTCGATGCCGTCCACGGCGCGCTGGTCGCCGAACTGCTTGACGAGCCCGGTCGCCCGGACGGCCAGGTCCCGATCAGGTCCCGGTCGGTGGTGGTTGTCTGTGGTCATGCCGGCCAGCGTGGGCGCCGTCGGTTTCACCGCGGTTGCGCGGCGCCTTCACCGACGAAACCCGTGGGTGGTTGGATCGGCCCCATGCCGGACCACGTCGCACGCCTCGACACCCGCGTGCCCACCGGCGCCGACCCCGACGCGGTGTACGACGCCTACACCACGTGGGTCGCCGACCAGGGGCTCGAGCTCTACCCCCACCAGGACGAGGCGGTCATCGAGGTGCTCGGTGGCAACCACGTCATCCTGGCCACGCCGACCGGCTCCGGGAAGTCGATGGTGGCCATCGGCGCCCACGTCGCAGCGCTCGCGCAGGACAAGGTCAGCTTCTACACCGCGCCCATCAAGGCGCTGGTGAGCGAGAAGTTCTTCGCGCTCATCGAGGTCTTCGGCGCCGACAACGTCGGCATGCTCACCGGTGACGCCGCGGTGAACCCGGACGCCCCGGTCATCTGCTGCACGGCCGAGGTGCTGGCCAACATCGCCCTGCGGGAGGGCCGTGGCGCCGACGTCGGCCTTGTGGTGATGGACGAGTTCCACTTCTACTCCGAGCACGACCGCGGCTGGGCGTGGCAGGTGCCGCTGCTGGAGCTCGTCAACGCCCAGTTCCTGCTGATGTCTGCGACGCTGGGCGACGTCTCCTTCTTCGTGGAGGACCTCAAGCGGCGCACCGGCCGGGACACGGCCGTCGTCGACGACGCCGAGCGGCCGGTGCCGCTGAGCTTCCGGTGGTCCATGGAGCCGCTCGACGACACCCTGGAGGAGCTGGTCACCACCGGGCAGGACCCGGTCTACGTCGTGCACTTCACCCAGGCCGCCGCCGTCGAGCACGCGACCAACCTCCTGCGGTCGCGCCTCGTGTCGGCCAGCGGCGGGCTCAAGGTCGACAAGGAGGCGATCGCCCAGCGAATCGGGGCCTTCCGGTTCGGCGCAGGCTTCGGCAAGACGCTCTCGCGCCTGGTCCGCAACGGCATCGGCGTGCACCACGCGGGCATGCTGCCGAAGTACCGCCGTCTCGTGGAGACGCTCGCGCAGGCAGGGCTGCTGCGCGTCATCTGCGGCACCGACACCCTCGGCGTCGGCATCAACGTGCCGATCCGCACGGTGCTCTTCACCGGGCTCGCCAAGTTCGACGGCACCCGGCAGCGGGTGCTCCGGACGCGGGAGTTCCAGCAGATCGCCGGCCGGGCCGGTCGTGCGGGCTACGACACGGCCGGCTACGTCGTCGTACAGGCTCCGGAGTTCGTGATCGAGAACGAGCAGGCCAAGGCGAAGATCGCGGCGCGCGTCGCCGCTGGCAAGAAGAAGTCCAAGGCCCAGCTGAAGAAGGCCCCGGAGGGCACGGTCGTGTGGACCGAGCAGACCTTCGACAAGCTGGTCGCGGGCGTGCCGGAGCGGCTGACGAGCCGGATGAAGGTCGACAACGCGATGCTCGTCAACGTGGTGTCCCGCGAGGAGGACGCCTTCGCGGTGATGCGCCGGCTGGTCACCGACAACCACGAGGACCGACGCACCCAGCTGCGCCTGGCCCGTCGGGCGCTGCGGCTCGGGCGCTCCCTGGTCCGCACCGGCATCGTCACGCGGCTCGACGAGGTCGACCGCTTCGGTCGCCGCTACGTCCTGTCCGTGGACCTGCCGGACGACTTCGCGATCAACCAGCCGCTCGCGCACTTCGCCCTCGCGGCGTTCGACGTGCTGGACCCGGAGTCCGAGACCTACGGGCTCGACGTCGTCTCGGTGGTGGAGGCCGTGCTGGAGGCGCCCCGGCAGATCCTCATGGCGCAGCAGCACGCCGCGCGCGGGGAGGCGATCGGCGAGATGAAGGCCGACGGCCTGGAGTACGACGAGCGGATGGCCTTGCTCGAGGAGATCACCTGGCCGCAGCCGCTCCGCGAGCTCCTCGAGGCCCTCTACGAGACCTACCGACAGACCCACCCCTGGCTGCGCGAGGACGCGCTCGGCCCGAAGTCGGTCGTCCGGGAGATGTGGGAGCACGGGATGGGCTTCACCGACTTCGTCGGTCGCTACCAGCTCGCGCGCTCCGAGGGGCTCGTGCTCCGCTACCTCACCGACGCCTACCGCACGCTGCGCCAGACGGTCCCCGACGCGCACCGCGCGCCGGAGGTCGAGGACGTCATCGAGTGGCTGGGGGAGACGGTCCGCCAGACCGACTCCTCGCTGCTCGACGAGTGGGAGGCGCTCTCGGACCCCGACCACGCCCCGTCCGCGGTGGCGCACCACGAGCCGCCCCCGCCGCCGCGTCCGTTGTCGCGCCAGGAACGGCCGTTCCGGGTGATGGTGCGCAACGCGATGTGGGCGCGCGTCGAGGCCTTCGCCCGCGACGACCTCGACACGCTCGTACGGCTGGAGCGGTCGGCCGCCGACCGCACGGACCCGCCGCGGGAGGTCGTCGTCGGGCGGTCGGTGTGGGACACGGCCCTCGAGGACTACTTCGCCGAGCACGACACCGTGCTCACCGACGGCGACGCCCGCGGCCCCGACCTGCTGGACGTGGGGGAGGAGCGCACGGGCGAGCCGGTGGGTGCCGACGAGGACACGACGGCGCGCATCCGCGTCGTGCGCCAGACCCTCCACGACCCCGCCGGCGACCACGACTGGGTCATCGACGCCGTGGTCGACTGCGACGCGACTGACGAGTCGGGCGAGCTGGTGCTGGCGACGCGGGTGGTGCGCCGCCTCTGATCCATCGGTAACGTGCCCGCCATGGTGTCCGGGACTCGGGTCAGGCACGTGGTGCTGATGGGCGTCTCCGGCGTCGGAAAGTCCACGATCGCGAAGGGGCTCTCCACGCTCACGGGATGGACCTTCGCCGAGGGCGACGGGTTCCACCCGCAGGCCAACGTGGAGAAGATGCGGGAGGGGCAGCCGCTCACCGACGACGACCGCTGGCCTTGGCTGCGGACCATCGGCGACTGGATGAGCGAGGAGATCGCGCACGGGCGTTCGGCCGTCATCACCTGCTCGGCGCTGCGCCGGTCCTACCGCGACCTGCTGCGCGAGGGCCGCCCCGAGGTGGAGTTCTGCCACCTCGCCGCCGACGTGGGCCTCGTCGGGGACCGACTCGACCACCGCAAGGGCCACTTCATGCCGTCGGCGTTGCTGCACAGCCAGTACGACACCCTCGAACCGCTCGCCGCCGACGAGCCAGGCGTCACCGTGTCCGTCGAGGGCTCGGTGCCCGACGTCCTGGCCCGCGCCGTGGCCGCCCTCGACCTGTCGCCCACGGAACGGAACAGCTGATGGAGCTCACCGACGCCGGTGACACCCAGCTCGTCATCGCCGCCCTGCTCGGCATCGCCACGGTGGTGGTGCTGATCGTCTGGGCGAAGCTCCACCCGTTCCTCGCGCTCATGCTCGGTGCCGCCGTCATGGGAGGCGTCGCCGGCGTGGCGCCCCTGGACATCGTCGACAGCTTCACGGTCGGCTTCGGCGGCACGGTCGGGTCGGTGGGGCTGCTCATCGCCCTCGGCGCGATGGTCGGCAAGATCCTGGCCGACTCAGGGGGCAGCGACGCGATCGTCGACACCATCATCGGGCGGGTCGGCAAGGCCGGTCTCCCGTGGGCGATGGGGCTGATCGCCGCGATCCTCGGCCTGCCGCTCTTCTTCGAGGTGGGCGTGGTCCTCCTCGTCCCGGTCGTCATCCTGGTCGCGCGCAAGATGGACGTCCCGGTGATGCGCGTCGGCATCCCGGCGCTCGCCGGCCTGTCGGTGCTGCACGGGCTCGTGCCGCCGCACCCCGGTCCGCTGGTCGCCATCGACAACCTCGGTGCCGACCTCGGACTGACGCTGCTCCTCGGCCTCGTGGTCGCCATCCCCACCCTCGTCGTCTGTGGCCCCCTCCTCGCCCGGCTGATCGAGCAGTGGGTGCCGGTCCACGTCCCCGCAGCCGTCGGGGCGGGCAACACCAGCGGCACGGCAGCGGTCGGGGACGTGGCCGGGGACGTGCCCGACGACGCAGCACGTACGCCCCTCGCCGAGGGCGTCACGCGCCGTCCCGGCTTCGGCGCAGCGGTGCTGTGCATCACCCTGCCCGTGGTGCTCATGCTCCTCCGGGCGGTCGCCGAGCTGACGATCGACGACGCGGAGAGCACCACGCTCCAGACCCTCGTCTTCATCGGCACCCCGTCGGTCGCGCTGCTGGCAGCCGTCCTGGTCTCGATGTGGTTCCTCGGCTTCCGCACCGGCATGAACCGCAAGCAGGTCGAGGCCTCGCTGGGCTCCGGGCTGCCCGGCATCGCCTCGATCCTGCTGATCGTCGCCGCCGGCGGCGGCTTCAAGGCCATGCTGGTCGACGCCGGCGTGGGCGAGGTGATCGGGAACTGGGCCGAGGGCTCCGGCATCTCCACGCTCGTGCTGGGCTGGCTCGTCGCCGTCGGCGTGCGCCTGGCCACCGGCTCCGCGACCGTCGCCACGATCACCGCCAGCGGCATCGTGAGCGGGGTGGCGTCCAACCTCGACTCCCCGGAGCTGGCGCTGCTGGTGCTGGCGATCGGGTGCGGCTCGGTCTTCTTCAGCCACGTGAACGACGCCGGCTTCTGGCTGGTGAAGGAGTACTTCGGGCTGACGATCGGCCAGACCATCCGGTCGTGGTCGGTCATGGAGACCGCGATCTCGGTCGTGGGCCTGGTCTTCGTGCTGCTGCTCGACCTGGTCGTCTAGGCCCGAGCACGTCGTCCGGCCACCGGGCCGTGCCTAGGCTGGGACCGTGCCCGACCCCGCCGAGATCGACGACCGGATCGACCGTGCGAGCGCGCGGCCCTTCGGGCGTCGGTTCCACCTGCGGGGGTGCGAGCGGGCCACCGCCGAGCTCCGCGGCCCGCGGACGATGCGGGCCCACGCCGCGGAGATCATCGCGGAACGGCTGGCGCCGGCCGAGCCGCGCAACGACGGGCGGCAGACGCCGTACCGCAACCACCCTGTGTTCGTCGCCCAGCACGCCACTGCCACCTGCTGCCGGAGCTGCCTGGAGACGTGGCACGACATCGCCAAGGGCCATCGGCTCGACCGCGACGAGCGGTCCTACGTGGTCGAGGTGATCGGGCGCTGGATCGACCGCGAGCTGGCGACCTCCATCGGGGACCGTGACTCCGGGAGCGCCACCTCACGCCGACCGTGACGGCGGCGCGGCGGTGCGGTCATCGGCGGTCGTGCGGTCGTGGTGACGGCCGACCATCGCCACACGGAACATGAAGAAGCGCACCAACCCCGTGCCCAGGTTGGCCGCGATGAGGACCACCACCTCCTGCCGGCGCGACGGTTCGGCGACAGTGGCGTCGAGCAGCCACAAGGAGCCTGCCGTCACGGCCAGGCTGAAGCCCAGGAGGGCCAGCCCGAGCACCTGGTGCTGCACGGTCCGGGCGGTGCCACGGACCCCGAAGGTGACGTAGCGATGCCCGAACGTCCCGACGATCGTCGACAGGATGAGCGCGAGCGCGTTCGCCGGCTGGGGGCTGAGCTGCTCGCGGAGGACGACGTAGAGCAGCCCGTAGAGCACGTTGAGGGCAGCGCCCACGCTGGCGAAGACCACGAGCTGCACGAGGACCGGCCGCCAGCGCGCCCACGCGCCGGTCACGACCCCAGCGCCCACCCGCGCCGGGACCGAGCACTCGTGCAGCGGTTCTGGCGCTCTGGACGCGGCATGGCGGACATCCTGCCCGAGTGCGCGCGCATCGGCAGATCCGCGCCCTGCCAACGGTGGACCCGCACGTTGCCTCACAGCTCAGCGCAGGGCCGGCGAGGCTGGTCGGCCTGCACCGCGTCCCGGTGGCGCCGGTCGGGTAGCTGTCCGCGGAACCACAGTGCGCCCAGTCCTGCGGCGACTGCGCTGGTCAGCTCGAGCACGGCGAGGTGGTCCTCGTACGCCCCGCTGAGCACGGCGGGGAGCGCGAGCCACAGGAGCAGGGCAACGGTGGCGGCCGTGCCCACGAAGGTGAGCGCCGACGCGGCGCGACCGGGCATGTCACGGCCCACCAGGAAGGTGAGCACCACGCCGACGGCGACTCCTCCGGCCAGCCCGGTCACGGCGCCACCGACCGAGCCGAACACGGCGAGACCGAGGAGGCCGATGAGTGTTCCTCCCGTATCACCGTTCAGCACGCCCTTGTCGACGACGTCCGCGATGACGACCACGACGACGTAGACAGCGCCCAGGAGCCCTCCGACCGTCATCCCGAGGAGCGCCAGCATGAGCCACCCGGGCTCCGGACGCCAGCGCCACGTCGCTCGATGGTCCGTCATGCACATGGACACTATCCGTGAGGCGCTCGTTCCAGCCCCCAGTGCCTGCACAGGGTTGTGCACAGGAGCCCGCTGCCTGTGCACGGGAGCGGGGCGGCGTGCACAGATCGTGACGGGTGTCTGTGGGACTGGCGGTCGGTGTTGGTGGTGCCCCTCCGGCAGTCCTAGAGTCGCGCGAGGTCGTTCTCGGAACTGTCGACGTGTCGACAAAGATCGAGGCGCTCGGCGTGATGCAATCGGAGCCAGTCGACGCGAGAAGGAGCAGACATGAGTGGTGCGGGACTCCCAGGTCCGGGAAGCTCCGGGAGCAGTGCCCCCGAGATGCCGCCCCTGGTCCGACCACCGGTCCCGCCGGCCCCTTCGCAGACGTCGAGCCAGCCTTCCCCCCGAGACGAGCACACCGTGACCCAGCCGATCCCGTTCGAGCGACCGATCGTGGAGGAGACCCTCGACGTCGCGCCCGCGGCCACGACCGAGGCCCCGCTCGGTCCGACCGGTCGTCCGATGCCGGTGTTCCCCGAGCCCCGTCCGGTCAACCGGCAGGGTGCCGCGCGGGTGGTCTCGATGTGCAACCAGAAGGGTGGCGTCGGCAAGACCACCACCACGATCAACCTCGGTGCGTCGCTGGCGGAGTTCGGTCGCAAGGTGCTGCTCGTCGACTTCGATCCCCAGGGCTCGCTCTCGGTCGGTCTCGGGCTCAACCCGCACGAGATGGACCTGACCATCTACAACCTGCTGATGGACCGCGAGACCACGCTCGACGAGGTCGTCGTCCCCTCCGGCATCCCGGGCATGGACCTGCTGCCCTCCAACATCGACCTCTCGGCAGCCGAGGTGCAGCTGGTGCACGAGGTGGCGCGCGAGCAGACGCTGCAGCGGGTGCTCGCCCCCGCGCTCGAGCAGTACGACGTCATCCTCATCGACTGCCAGCCCTCGCTCGGCCTGCTGACCGTCAACGCGCTGACCGCCTCCGACGGTGTGATCGTGCCTCTGGAGTGCGAGTACTTCGCCCTCCGCGGTGTGGCGCTCCTCAAGACCACCATCGACAAGGTGCGCGAGCGGCTCAACCCCAAGCTCGAGATCGACGGCGTGCTGGGCACGATGTTCGACGGCCGCACGCTGCACAGCCGCGAGGTGATGGAGCGGCTGGTCTCGGCGTGGGGAGACACGGTGTTCCACACGGTCATCCGCCGCACGGTGAAGTTCTCCGACGCGACCGTCGCGGGCGAGCCCATCACGTCCTACGCCTCGTCCTCGACCGGCGCCGACCACTACCGCCAGCTGGCCAAGGAGGTGCTCACCCGGTGGCCCGCCGAGTGAGCATGCCGGCCGCGGACGACCTGTTCCGGCCGACCTCTGACAGTGCCGCCGAGCCCGCCCCCGAGCAGCGCCCGCGACGGGTGCGCGCGGTCGCCGACGACGCGGAGCCGACGCCCAAGAAGCCCAGCGGCCGCATCCGGCACGACGAGAAGATGACCGTCTACGTCACCGCCGACGAGCTGCTCGACATCGAGCACGCCCGGCTGATGCTGCGGCGCGAGCACGGGCTTGCCGTCGACCGCGGACGCCTCGTCCGTGAGGCCCTGGCCCTGGTGCTCGCCGACCTCGAGGCACAGGGCGCCGACAGCCCCCTGGTCCAGCGGCTGCTGGACGAGTGAGCGCCACTCCCCGGTCCGGCACAGACCTCGCCCACGGAGCAGGAGCCGCTCTCGAGCCCGGCAGCGAGGCGCCGGCGTTCGCCGTACGGCTGGACAACTTCGAGGGTCCTTTCGACCTGCTCCTCGGCCTGATCGCCAAGCACAAGCTCGACATCACCGAGGTCGCCCTCTCGCAGGTCACCGACGAGTTCATCGCCCACGTGAAGAACCTCGGCGGCGCGTGGGACCTCGAGCAGACCACGTCGTTCCTCGTCGTCGCGGCCACGCTGCTCGACCTGAAGGCCGCCCGGCTGCTGCCGCAGGGAGACGTGGAGGACGAGGAGGACCTCGCGCTGCTGGAGGCGCGCGACCTGCTGTTCGCCCGCCTCATGCAGTACCGCGCCTTCAAGCAGGTCGCCGCGGTCTTCGAGGAGCGGCTGGCCTCGGAGTCGCGCCGCCACCCGCGGGCGGTGGGCCTGGAGGAACGCTTCGCGACGCTGCTGCCCGAGGTGCTGATCGGCATCGGCCTCGAGCAGTTCGCGCAGCTCGCGGCCCGGGCGCTGGAGCCCAAGCCGGTGCTCGAGGTGTCACTCCAGCACATCCACGCGGCCAAGGTCAGCGTCCGCGAGCAGGCACAGGTGGTCGTCGACCGGCTGCGGCGCAGCGGCACGATGACGTTCCGCGCGCTGTGCGGCGACTCGCCCGACCGGCTCACGACGGTGGCGCGGTTCCTCTCGCTCCTCGAGCTGTTCCGTGAGGGGGCCGTCTCCTTCGACCAGGTCACGCCGCTCGGCGAGCTGACCGTGCGCTGGACGGGTGCCGAGGACGGGGACGTGGACATCCACGACGAATTCGACGGTGCCCCGCCGTCCGACGATGATGGTGACAGCGACGCGACGCCCGCCGACGAGGGTGCGGACCGGGCGGACGAGCCCCAGGAGGACGAGTGAGCGAGCAGCCGCAGCCGGTCGAGCAGCCGGTCGAGCAGCCGGTCGAGCAGCCGGTCGTGGCCGATGGGCCCGCGCTGGAGCAGTCGATCGAGGCGGACGCGCCGACGACCGGGGGCGACGACGTCGACACCCTGGCGGTGGCCGTCGCCGAGCTGCGCCCGGCGCTGGAGGCGATCCTGATGGTCTCCGACGAGCCGCTGGACAGGGTCCGGCTCGCGTCGGTGGTCGGCCACCCCGTCGCTGACGTCGAGGCGGCCCTCGAGGCACTCGCTTCGGAGTACGCCGAGCAGGGCCGCGGCTTCGACCTGCGCGCCGTCGCCGGCGGCTGGCGCTTCTACTCGCGACCGGAGTTCGCCGCGGTGGTGGAGTCCTTCGTGCTCGACGGCCAGCAGGCGCGGCTCACCCAGGCGGCGCTCGAGACGCTCTCCGTGGTCGCCTACAAGCAGCCCGTCTCGCGGGCCCGCGTCTCGGCGATCCGCGGTGTCAACGTCGACGGCGTCATGCGCACGCTGCTGACCCGCGGCCTCGTCGAGGAGGCCGGCCAGGACGACCAGAGCGGCGCGAACCTCTACCGCACGACGTCGTACTTCCTCGAGCGGATCGGCATCACCTCGATCGAGGAGCTGCCCGAGCTCGCGCCGTACCTGCCCGACATGGACGACCTCGAGGACGAGCTGGCCAGCGTCGCCGGCCTCGACGCTCCCGCGGAGCCGACACCCGAGCCCACGCCCGAGCCCACGCCCGAGCCGACGCCCGAGCCCACTCCCGAGCCCACGCCCGCCCACGCCTCCCCGCACAGCGGGTCGGGCACCGAGCCCGACGGCGGGACCGAGATCACATGAAGCCCCACGACGCTCCTGACAACGACCAGCCCGCCTCCCAGCGTCCCGACACCGACGAGGACGGGCTGATCCGCCTGCAGAAGCTCCTCGCCCAGTCCGGCGTCGCCAGCCGGCGCAAGTGCGAGGAGCTGATGCTCGACGGCTTGGTCGAGGTCGACGGCGAGGTGGTCACCCGCCTCGGCACCAAGGTCGACCCCCGCACCGCCGTGATCAGGGTCGAGGGCAAGCGCCTGCCGCCGATCAGCGACAAGGTCTACCTGGTGCTCAACAAGCCCCGCGGGGTCGTCTCGACGATGAGCGACCCCGAGGGTCGGCGCACGCTCGGCGACCTGGTCGCGGACCGTCCGGAGCGGCTCTTCCACGTCGGGCGCCTCGACACCGACACCGAGGGCCTGATCATCCTCACCAACGACGGCGACTTCGCCCAGCGCCTCGCGCACCCCTCGCACGAGGTCGACAAGACCTACGTCGCCGAGGTGGAGGGCGAGGTGCACGTCCGCACGGTCCGCGAGCTGCTCGCCGGGGTCACCCTCGACGACGGCCCCGTGACGGTCAGCAGCGCCCGCGTGCTCGGTGGTGACCCGCGTCGCGAGGGCAGCAACCGTTCCATCGTCGAGCTCACCATCCACGAAGGCCGCAACCGCATCGTGCGGCGGCTGCTCGACCACGTCGGACACCCCGTCCGACGCCTGACCCGCACCGCGATCGGTCCGCTGACCCTCGCGCGGCTCCGCGCGGGGGAGATGCGTGAGCTGACCGTCGCCGAGCTGGGCGAGCTGATGGACAGCGCGGAGCTCTGACCCGAGGTCGGTGCCCGCGGCTAGCGTGGGGGCATGAGTGAGGGGATGGCCACCGTGCATCCCGCGTTGGCGCCCCACGTCCGCTCGATCGTGGTCTACGACGTCGCGTTCGGCGCGCCGGGCGTGCACATCGGGATGCCGTCCACGGCCCTGACGTTCGTGCTCCCGCTCGACGAGCCGCTGGACGTCGCGTGGGACGGCGCGCCCCACACGCGGACCGTCGGCTGGTCGTCGGTCTCCGGCCTGCACACCATCGCCGCCGCCGTGCACCACGGCGACCGCCAGCGTGGCATCCAGCTGGGCCTCACCCCGGCCGGCGCACGGGCGCTGTGGGGCGTGCCGGCGAGCGCGCTGGCCGGCGAGCTGCTCCACCTCGACGACGTCGACGCCGGTCTCGCGGGCCTGGCCGAGCGACTCGCCGCCGAGGCCACCTGGGAAGGCCGCCTCGCCGCGCTGGAGGGTGCCCTCCTGGCGTCGCTGCGCCGCCACGAGCACCCGCCGCCCCGGCCGGAGGTGGCGCGCGCGATGGCGCTGCTGACGCGTGGCGTGCCGGTCGCCGAGGCTGCCGACGACGTGGGCTACAGCCGGCGCCGGCTCAGCACGCTGGTGCGCGACGAGGTCGGCCTCACTCCCAAGACCTACCAGCGACTGGCGCGCTTCTCCCGCGCCCACGGCCGGATGCGCCGGGCGGTGCTCGACGGCGACGTGTCGGTGGCACGCGTCGCCGCCGAGAGCGGGTACGCCGACCAGGCGCACCTGGCCCGCGAGTGGACCGGGTTCGCCGGGGTGAGCCCGACCGAATGGGTGCGTCGGGAGTTCCCCAACGTCCAAGCCACGGGTGACCCGGGCGCGGGACCCTGAGGTCAGCGGCCGGACGAGCCGGTCGACGACCGAGAGGAATCCCCATGACAGGCACCACCGACGTCTCGCGCACCACCCTGTGGCACACGTTCTCCGTGCGGGACGCCGACGCGATGATCACCTGGCTGCGGGCGATCGGGTTCGCCGAGCACGCCACCCACCGCGACGAGGCGGACCCGTCGGTCGTAGTGCACGCCGAGTGGGCCTGGCCCGGTGGCGGCGGGATCATGTTCGGCTCGGACCGCCCGGACGGCGCGCTGACCGGAACGGGTCCGGCGGCGGCGTACCTCGTCACCCCCGACCCCGACGCTGTCTTCGACGCCGCGGTGGCGGCCGGCGCGACGGTCGTGCGGCCGATGGTCGACCACGACTACGGCGGCCGCGGCGGAAGCGTCAACGACCCGGAGGGCAACCACTGGTCGTTCGGGAGCTACCAGCCGGCCTGAGCGGTGCCCTTCGGCCCGCGAGACGGTGCGCGGGCGGGTGGGGCGGCTGGCCTAGGGTTCTCCCGTGGCAGTGAGGGCGGTACGAGGCGCGACGCAACTCGACGAGGACACCCGGGAGCACATGCTCGACCGGGTCGCTGAGCTGGTCACCGACGTGATGTCGGCCAACGACCTGGCGGTCGACGACTTCATCTCGATCATCTTCACCGCCACGAGCGACCTGACCAGTGAGTTCCCGGCCTACGCGGCCCGGCAGCTCGGGTTCTCCGACGTGCCGCTGGTCTGCGCCCGTGAGCTCGAGATCGAGGGGTCGATGCCCCGCGTCGTGAGGCTGATGGCGCACGTCGACACGGAGCTGCCGCGCGCCGAGATCACCCACGTCTACCTCCACGGCGCCGCCAACCTGCGACGGGACCTGGCGCGGACGACCAGCCATGACTGAACCCGGTCCCGGGGATGCGTCGCCGGCCCTCACCGGACCGGTGGAGGTGGTCGGCGCGGGCCTGATCGGCACGTCGATCGCCCTCGTCTGCCGCCGCCTCGGCCTGGAGGTGGTGCTGCGCGACACCTCGGACGAGAACATCCGCACCGCCACCGGGCTCGGCGCCGGGCGGGTCGTGACCCCGGCGGACCGGCCACAGCTCGTGGTCGTGGCCGTCCCGCCCGCGGCGATCCCGGAGGCGATCGTGGCGGCGCTGGGGCGCTCGGACGCGGTGGTCACCGACGTCGGCAGCGTGAAGGCGGCGCCGCTCGAGGCGGTCGCCGCCCGGGTGCCGGCGACGGACCTCTCCCGCTACGTCGGCTCGCACCCGATGGCGGGCAGCGAGCGCTCCGGGCCGCTCGCCGCGAGCGCGGCGCTGTTCGACGGCCGTCCGTGGGCGGTGACGCCCCATGCCGGTGCGCCGGAGCGAGCGGTCGGGCTCGTGGAGTCGCTGGTCCTGGAGTGCGGCGCGACGCCGCTGCGGCTGGCGCCCGACGAGCACGACCGCGCCGTGGCCCGTACGTCGCACCTGCCGCACCTCGCCGCGGTGCTGGTCGCCGGGCGACTGGCCTCGGCGCCGCCCGAGCACCTCGCGCTGTCGGGCCAGGGCGTGCGCGACGTGACGCGCGTCGCGGCGAGCGACCCCGCGCTGTGGCAGCAGATCCTGGAGGCCAACAGCGAGGCCGTCCTCGACCTGCTCGCCGAGGTGCGGGCCGACCTCGACGCCCTGATGACGGCCGTGGCCACCGACGCCGGCGCGGACCTGGTCGAGATCCTGGTCCGCGGCAACGACGGCACCGCCGCGATCCCCGGCAAGCACGGCGGACCGGCGCGGCCGACGCGGTCGGTCTTCGTGTCCGTGCCCGACCACCCCGGCGAGCTCGCGCGCCTGTTCGGCGACGCGGGCGAGGTGGGGGTCAACATCGAGGACGTCCACATCGACCACGACCCCGGCCGCCCGGTGGGACTCACCGAGCTGGTGGTCGAGCAGAGCAGCGCGGAGCGGCTGCTGGCCGCTCTCGAATCCCGCGGGTGGACGACCCACCGGTAACGTTCTCGCCCGTGAACCACGCCGACACCGCCCCGGGCCACGCGTCCCTCGTCATCGCTGTCGACGGAACGTCCGGCTCCGGCAAGTCGAGCACCTCGCGCGGCGTCGCCGAGCGTCTCGGCCTGCGCTACCTCGACACCGGCGCGATGTTCCGCGCGATGACCTGGTGGCTGCTGCGCGAGGGCATCGACGTACGCGACGCGGCGGCGGTCGCTGCGGTCGCCGGGCGCCCCGGCATCGAGTCGGGCACCGACCCGGCCGCGCCGACGATCACCGTCGACGGCCACGACGTCTCCGTGGAGATCCGCGGCGCCGACGTCACTGCTGCAGTGAGCCCGGTCAGCGCGGTGCCGGAGGTCCGTGCCCGCCTGCTCGACCTCCAGCGCGAGGTCATCGGCAACGGTGGCATCGTCGTGGAGGGCCGCGACATCGGCTCGGTCGTGTGGCCGCAGGCCGAGGTGAAGATCTACCTCAGTGCCGACCCGGACGCGCGTGCCGAGCGGCGTACGGCCGAGCTGGGCGGGGGAGACGTGGCCAGCACCCAGGAGTCGCTGCTCGAGCGCGACCGGATCGACTCCGGTCGCGCGACCGCACCCCTCACCATGGCCGAGGGGGCGGTGCACGTCGACAGCACCCACCTCACGCTGGTCGAGGTCATCGGCCGCATCGTCGAGCTCGCGACCCAGGCGCAGGACCAGCCGGGGGCCCGGGAGGACGCGTGACCGCGGCCGATCACCTCGCGCTGCCGCGGAGTGCGGAGCGGCACCCGCCCACGAGGCTGCTGCACGGCCTCCGGCCGCCCGCCGCCTGGCTGGTCCGGCGTCGCTGGCCGGTGCGCGTGCACGGTGACGGGCACGTGCCCGCGCAGGGTGGCGTGATCCTGGCGGCCAACCACGTCGGCGTCATCGACGGCCCGCTGCTGGCCGTCTTCTCGCCACGACCGGTCCATGCCCTGACCAAGCAGGAGATGTTCGCGGGACGGCTCGGCGGGTTCCTGCGGGCCGCCGGCCAGATCCCGCTCGACCGGTACGCCGCCGACCCGGCCGCGATCCGGTCCTGCCTGCGCGTCGTCCGCGACGGGGGAGTGGCTGGCATCTTCCCCGAGGGCACGCGCGGCGACGGCCGGCTCGGCCGTTTCCACCACGGTGCGGCCTACCTGGCCCTCGTCACGGGGGCCCCCGTCGTGCCCGTCACGATGATCGGCACCCGGCCCCCGGGCGGCGCGACCAACGCGCTGCCCGAGCGCGGCGGCAGCATCGACGTGGTCTTCGGCGCACCGTGGCGAATCACACAGCAGCCGTGGCCCCGGACCCGGGAACAGGTGCGGGAGTCGTCGGTGTTGTTGCGGTTGCACATGCTGTCCGAGCTGGACGGCGCCCTCGCGCAGACGCGACGATCCTTGCCCGGACCGCTTCCTGCGGGACAATCCGAGGACGACCCCGACACCGGGCTCGTTCCTCCCACCCAGAAGCTGTGAGCATCCATGACTGAGTACGACGCCGTCGTCGAGCCGGGTTCCGACGAGCCGACCGGCCCGACCCCCGTCCTGGCCGTGGTGGGCCGCCCCAACGTGGGCAAGTCCACCCTGGTCAACCGGATCATCGGGCGTCGCGAGGCCGTCGTGGAGGACCGCCCGGGCGTCACCCGCGACCGCGTCTCCTACGACGCCAACTGGAACGGCCGCGCCTTCACCGTCGTGGACACCGGTGGCTGGGACCCCGACGCGCGCGGGCTCGCCGAGCGCATCGCCGGCCAGGCCGAGGTCGCCGTCACGCTCGCCGACGCCGTGCTGTTCGTCGTCGACGCGACCGTGGGCATCACCGACGCCGACGAGGCCGTCGTACGGATCCTGCGCAAGTCGGGCAAGCCGGTCGTCCTGGCCGCCAACAAGGTCGACGACCAGCGCACCGAGGCCGAGGCCTACGGCCTGTGGAACCTGGGGCTGGGCGAGCCGTTCGCGGTGTCCGCGCTGCACGGCCGCGGGTCCGGTGACATGCTCGACGCGATCCTCGCGGCGCTGCCGGAGACGCCGGCAGAGTCGTTCGAGGAGGTCGGCGGCCCCCGCCGCATCGCGATCGTGGGCAAGCCCAACGTCGGCAAGTCCTCGCTGCTCAACATGCTCGCCAAGGAGGACCGCGTCGTCGTCGACAACGCCGCGGGCACCACGGTCGACCCCGTCGACGAGCTGATCACGCTCGGCGACCGCACCTGGCGCTTCATCGACACCGCCGGCATCCGCAAGCGCGTCAACCAGGCCTCGGGCCACGAGTACTACGCGTCGCTGCGCACCTCCACCGCGATCGACCGCGCCGAGGTGGCGGTGCTGGTGCTCGACGCCAGCGAGACGGTGTCCGAGCAGGACATGCGCATCATCCAGACCATCCGCGACGCGGGCCGGGCGATGGTGATCGCCTTCAACAAGTGGGACCTGGTCGACGAGGAGCGCCGCTACTACCTCGAGCGCGAGATCGAGCGGGACCTCGTGCAGCTGACCTGGGCGCCGCGGATCAACTTCACGGCGCGGACCGGCTGGCACGTCGACCGGCTGGTGCCGGCGATCGACAAGGCCCTCGAGGGCTGGGAGACCCGCATCGGCACGGGTGCGCTCAACGCCTTCCTCGGCCGCCTGGTCGCCGAGCACCCGCACCCGGTGCGCAGCGGCAAGCAGGCGAAGATCCTCTTCGCCACGCAGCCCTCGACCGCGCCGCCGACCTTCGTGCTCTTCACCAGCGGCAAGCTCGACGCGTCCTACGAGCGCTTCATCGAGCGTCGCCTGCGCGAGGAGTTCGGCTTCGTCGGCACCCCGATCGTCATCAACCAGAAGCCGCGGGAGAAGCGCAAGCGCTGATCGTCGCTCACGGGGCGGGTCGATTCCGTGACTCAGGAGGGCCTGCGGTAGTGTTCCCCTCGCTCCGCTGGCCTCGCGCCGGGAGCACTCGGGCTGTGGCGCAGCTTGGTAGCGCACTTGACTGGGGGTCAAGGGGTCGCAGGTTCAAATCCTGTCAGCCCGACCGAGAAATGGCCCCTGACCTGCGGAGACGCGGGTCAGGGGCTTCGTCGTACGTGGGGGCATCCGGCCAACGGACCGCATGCGCCCCCACGTCGGACGCCCAGGCCCGGGACGTGCGTCGGCATCGTCGTTCGGTCCGTTCGTCGGTCCGGTGACCCGAACAGCACGGTGCACCCCGGTCGTGACGACCGGGGTGCACCGAGGGTCGTGAGCCCGTCAGTTGACGACCTCGCAGTTGTTCTTCACCAGGTCGAGCACATCGGCGTTGACCTTGTCGTTGCCGCCCCCGCAGTCGACGACCTCGAGGCGCTGGCCGCGTGCGTCGATCCGATCGGCGCCGCCACCGCCGGCGAACCGGTCGCGGGCGCCGGCCCCGTCCAGTCGGTCGGCACCGCGCCCGCCGTCGAGACGGTCCTCGCCGCCCTGGCCGCCGAGGGTGTCCTCGCCGGCAGCGCCGAACATCCGGTCGGCGCCCGGGCCGCCGCGGAACAGGTCGTCACCGTTGCTGCCGACCATGCGATCGTCACCGCTCCCGCCGTCGAAAGCCAGGTCGATCAGGTTCTTCAGACCACTGGCGGCCACGGCGACGTCGTCGCCCCCTGCGGAGTCGAGGTCGAGGAGCTCGGCATCTGCGATGTCCAGCCGGAAGGGCACCAGGTTGATCCGGTCGAAGCGCACCCGGCCACCGTTCGGGATGACCGTGAAGCGGTCACCGTCGGTCTGGGAGCCGTTGACCTCGACGGTGTCGGTGCCGGCCGCTCCCTCGACCAGGTCGGACCCGTCGCCGTTGTTCCAGGTCATCCGGTCGTCGCCGGCCTCGCCGAGCATCTGGTCGGAGCCGCGGAAGCCGGTGATGCGGTCGTTGCCGATGCCTCCGGCGAGGACGTCGCCGCCGTCGCCGCCGGTTAGGGTGTCGTCGCCGTCGCCGCCGGAGAAGCCGAGGCGGATCAGCGGTGCCAGTCCGGCAGCGCCGGCGATGGTGTCGTTGCCGCCGTTGCCGTTGACGGCCAGGTTCTCCGACGTGCCGATGTCGAGGGTGAACGGGACGAGGTTGGTGCGGTCGAAGCGCACCCGGGCGCCGTTGGGGTTGACGGTGAACGCGTCGGCGTCCGCGGCCGAGCCGTTGACCTCGACGGTGTCGGTGCCGGCCGCTCCCTCGACCAGGTCGGAGCCGTCGCCGTTGTTCCAGGTCATCCGGTCGTCGCCGGCCTCGCCGAGCATCTGGTCGGAGCCGCGGAAGCCGGTGATGCGGTCGTCGCCGATGCCTCCGGCGAGGACGTCGCCGCCGTCGCCGCCGGTGAGGGTGTCGTCGCCGTCGCCGCCGGAGAAGCCGAGGCGGATCAGCGGTGCCAGTCCGGCAGCGCCGGCGATGATGTCGTTGCCGCCGTTGCCGTTGACGGCCAGGTTCTCCGACGTGCCGATGTCGAGGGTGAACGGGACGAGGTTGGTGCGGTCGAAGCGCACCCGGGCGCCGTTGGGGTTGACGGTGAACGCGTCAGCGTCCGCCACCGAGCCGTTGACCTGGACCGTGTCCGTGCCGGCCTCACCTTCCATCAGGTCGGAGCCGTCGCCGTTGTTCCACACCAGCAGGTCGGCGCCGGCGCGTCCGAGCTTGGTGTCACTGCCCCTGTTGCCGATGAGCGTGTCGTCCCCGTCGCCGCCGACCATGGTGTCGTCGCCGTCACCGCCGGCGAAGGTCAGGTCGATCAGGGGGGCCAGGCCGGGTGAGCCGTCGAAGGTGTCGTTGCCGCCGCCACCGTTGACGTTGAGCGCCTCGACGCCGTTGATGTCGAGGTCGAACGGGACCAGGTTGGTGCGGTCGAAGCGCACCCGCCCGCCGTTGGTGTTGACGGTGAAGGCGTCGGCGTCCGCCACGGAGCCGTTGACCTCGACGACGTCGTTGCCCGTCTGACCCTCCATCACGTCCGAGCCGTCGCCGTTGTTCCAGACCATCACGTCGTCGGAGTCCCCGGCGAAGATCACGTCGCGTCCACGTCCGGCCACGATCCGGTCGCGGTCCGCACCGCCGAGGATGACGTCCGCGAGCGGCGTCCCGGTCACGGTGTCGTCCCCAGCGTCAGCGTCCACCTGCACGTCGACGAGGGCGGTGAACGCCGCAGGGTCGACGCCGCTCAGGTCGATGACGTTGGCGCCCGGACCTCCGCCGATCGAGAGGGCGGTCACCGTCGAGCAGGCGACGGGCCCCGTGCCGGGATCGGCTCCGTTGACCTTCGCCTGCCCGCCGACGCACGTGATGCTGATCGGGTCGGCAGCGTCGCTGCTCGCCAGCAGGGCGGTCCCGTTCAGCTGGGAGGTCACCGCGGCGTGGGCGGGCTGAGCCAGGACGACGGGGGCCGCGGCGCCGGCCAACGCGACGGCGCTGAAGACGATGATGCGACCGCCCCACGCCAGTCGAGGTGGACTGCCGGGTGCCTGCGGCATGGGGAACGTCGGCCGCTGGCCAGAGCGTCCACGGGTCGGGTCGAGGTGCATGGTGATCTCCTGGGTCATCGCGAGAGGTCCCGCGTGGTGGGTGGAGAGCCAGAGTCACCGCGCGGCGCACCCGCGCACATCGGGACCGCACCTCAGGTCTGCGTCGTCGGTGCCTCAGATCCCGGGCGTGGGCCGATCATCGAGGTTCGGCCGCAGCGACGCCCAGCCGGTGACCTACCCGGGCGGCTTCCTGTCGCCCCGAGACGTCCAGCTTGCGCAGGATGTTGCTGACGTGGACGCTCGCGGTCTTGGCGCTGATGAAGAGCCGGTCCGCGATCTCGCCGTTGGTGAGGCCGGCCACCAGGCAGCCGAGCACCTCGAGCTCTCGGCTGGTGATCTCGTACGCCGCCAGCTGGTCCGGATCGGACACCACCTCGACGTCCTCGGCGAGATCGATGCGGTGCCAGCGGGCCAAGGACCCGATCTCGGCGAGGAGCCGCTGGGACCCGAGCCCGGACGCTCGTCGGTGCGCGTCGCGCAGGGTCGCGATGGCGGTGCCGTCGCTGCCGTTGCCCAGCCGGGCCTCCGCCTCGCGCCAGCGCGCGTAGGCGGCGTCCGGACGCCGCCCGGCGCGGTCCCACAGCCCGCCGAGCCCGGCCCAGGGCTGCGCGTCGCGCGGGCTGGCCAGTCGGGAGAGCTCGGCCTGCTCCCAGGCGGCGAGTGCGTCGTCGTACGCCGTCGTGCCCCGCGGCGCGCGGCTGCGGGCCTCGTCGAGCGGACCCTGCATCTCGGCGAGCTGCCGGCGGGAGTCCTTGTCGCGGTGCCTCTCGGCGAAGTCGGCGACGGCACGTCTGCCCAGCACCACCAACCGTGCGGCGAACAGGTCCTCGTCGGTCCCCGCGATCAGCTCCAGCTCGTCGGTCACCAGCCGGTGGGCGGCCTCGGGTCGCCCGGCCCACAGCTCGACATCGGCGGCGCACTCGGTCCCGGTGCGCCGCCAGGCGTCCGGTGCGTTCTCGGCCTCCATGACGAGGCGGGCCTGCTCGCAGTGCTCCCAGGCGACGTCGAGGTCTCCCGCGAGGGTCGCGAGCCGTCCGGCCTGGAGGTGCAGCGGTGCGGCCATGATGCCGCGGGGGCGGCGGGCCAGCGCCTGGGTGAGGAGGCTGGCTGCCTCGTCGAGGCGGCCGGTGTCGATGAGCGCCTCGCAGGCGTTGGCCGTGAGCACGCTGCCGATCTGGCTGGTCAGGCCGATCCTGCCGAGCTCCTCGCTGCCGGCCCGGCTGGTGTCCGCCACCTGGTCGAGCCGCCCGGCGAGGCCCAGGACGTGGGACAGGTTGACGTAGGCGAGAGCGAGGTCGTCGGGGCCGCCGACCTCCGCTGCGATCGTGAGTGCCCGGCGCAGGTGGGCGATCGCCTCGTCGTGCTCGCCACGGTGCCCGAGCACGCTGCCGCAGGCGTTGAGGAGCAGGCCCTCCTCACGCACTGCCCCGCACTGACGGGCCACCGCGAGTCCTGCGACGGCCCAGTGCTCGGCCTCCTCCATGCGCGACCATGCCGCCGTGAACATCGCCAACCCGGCGTGCACGCGGGACGAGAGCTCGCCGGTCGCATCCTCCGGCAGCCCTTCGAGGGCGCGGCGAAGCCACGCCTCGGCCTCCTCGCCGTGTCCGGCCAGGTAGTGGAAGGCGCCCAGTCGTTCGTAGAGCGCGGCGCGACCGGCGGGGTCCTCGGTGACCTCCAGTGCCGCCGACGCGAGCTGGATCGCCTGGTCGCTGTCGCCGGCGAGGTGAGCCGCCTGGGCCGCCTCGCTGAGCAGCCAGGCACGGTCGTAGTGGCTGTCCACCCGGGTGGTGAGCTCGGCAGCGCGGGCGAAGCTGGCCTGGCCCTCCTCGAACGCGAACATCTCACGTGCTGCCAGCCCGGCCGCCACCGAGGCGTCGAGTGCGCGACCCAGGTCCTCGGCCGCCAACCAGTGCAGAGCCAGGTCGGCCGCGACCTCGTGGTGCTCGATGTCGCCCCGGGCGACGGACTGCTCGAGGGCGTCGGCCGCGCGCCGGTGCAACGAGTTCCGCTCGGTGGCGAGCAGGCCCGCGTAGACGACCTCGCCGAAGGCCGGATGTGCGAAGCCCACGGCACCGTCGCCACGCACCTCCAGGACGTGCTGGTCGATGGCCGCGTGCAGTCCCCGCTCGGTCTGGTCCTGTGCCTGGCCGGACACCTGTCCCACCAGGGCGACCTCGGCCGGACGGCCGAGGGTGGCCGCGGCCGCGAGGATGCGGCGCGAGCTGTCGGGCAGGTCGTCGATGCGGGCGCGGAGCAGGTCGTGCAGCGTCAGGGGGAGGTCGCGCTGCGCGCCGTGCCGCACCAGGTGCTCGACGAACAGGGGATTGCCGGCCGAGCGAGCCAGCACGGACTGCAGCAGCTCGCTCGACGGCGGGGCGCCGAGGATCTCGGTGGCCATGCGCTCGGTCTGGACGGCGTCGAGCCGCTCCACCGCCACCCGGGCGGTGATCGGCAGCCGCGCCATCTCGGCTATCCATCCGGCGAGGAGTCCGCCCGGCTTCACCGCGTCGGCGCGGTAGGTCACGATCAGCACGACTCGTTCGTTGCCGAGGTTCGTGGCGAGGTAGCGCAACAGGTCGAGCGTGGACCGGTCGGCCCAGTGCAGGTCCTCCACGACGTGCAGCACCGGCCGTGCAGCACCGGCGCGCTCGAGGAGCTCGAGCACTGCCTGGAACAGGGTGAGTCGCGACGACGCAGTCACCGCGTCGGCGCTCGGCGTGCGACCCCACGTGGGCATGAGCCGGGCAAGGTCGGGTGAGCGCTCGAGCTGTTGTCGTACGACGCCGGTGTTGCCGAGTCGTCGGAGTGCCTGCGTCAGTGGCGCGAACGGCAGGGGCTCACCCGCGATCGGCAAGCAGGCGCCGTAGAGCACGACGACGTCCTCGCTCGAGGTCAGCTCGGTGACCAGGCGCGACTTGCCGGCTCCAGTCTCGCCGGTCAGCAGGACGACGGAAGGCGACCCGTCGGCGGCGTGCGACACGGCCGCGCGGAGCTCGTCGAGGCTCGCCTCGCGGCCGATGAGCGGGGCGCTGCCGGGCACGGGCACGGTCTCATGATCGCCCCGGACGGCGGACGACGCCACCGCGTTCCCGCCCACCTGGTGAGGCGAGGAGGAGATCTGAGGTAGTTGCCCGATGCCAAGAGCCGCTCGTGGCGAGGACAGTCGGGGCAGTCGCACCACACCAACGAAGGGAAACGCGATGACGCTCCGCTCCACCTCCACCTCCACCCTCGGCCTCGCTGCCGCCGCTCTCGCCGCGGCGGTCGCCGGGTCGGCACTGCTGCCGGCAGACGCGCTGCTGGCACCGGGCACTCCGGCCAAGGACGTGCACCTCGGTCTCGACAACGACAACGCGAGCAACCCGTTCATCCAGCCTCCCGGCGTCACCGCCAAGCAGCACATGGACAACACCGACGTGCTCGTCGGCCGTGGCAACGACGACCTGCTCGTCGGCAACATCGGCGGGGACACCCTGCTCGGCAACGCCGGCTCCGACATCCTGGTCGGCGGTCCGGAGAACTTCACCGCGCAGAGCAGCGACGTGCTGCTCGGCGAGGGCGGCGACGACATCAACATCTGGGCTCCGGGGGACGGCAGCGACGCCTATGTCGGCCACACGGGCTACGACGCGATGATCTTCGCGCCGCTCGTCAAGAAGTCGGACGGCTCGTTGCAGCTGGAGGGCTACCGGGGCCGCAAGGTGCCGCGGGTCGCGATCGACTCGGCGCCGCAGTTCAGCTGCACCATCGTGAAGGTTCCCGCGAGCGAGCACCTGGGGTTCGACTTCCTGGTGCGCTTCAACGTCAACGACGTGCCGGCCGTGACCGTCCGCCAGGAGAAGGTCGAGGCGGTCTACTGCCCCAGCCCCGTTGCGGGCACGGCGCTCGTCGCCGACCTGACCGTCGCCCGGCCCGCGTTCACGCCTGTGCGCCTCACGAGCGTGCGTGGTGTCGTCGGCGCGATCCTGGCGCCGTAGGCGCGGAGAAGACCAGCCATGACCACCTGCGTCCGCGTCGTGGTCGTGGGCGCCGGGCCCGCCGGCCTGCTCGCCGCGGGGGCGCTCGCGGCGTACGCCGACGAGGTCGTCGTCCTCGACCGGGACCGGCTGCCGCGCGAGCCGGTCCCGCGCGAAGGGGTCGCGCAGGACCGCCACTGGAATCGGGTGAGCAGGAGAGGCGTTGCCGCCATCGAGGGCCTGTTCCCCGGCTTCACCGCCGAGGCCGTCGCCGCTGGCGGGCGGTCCGAGCAAGGGGGCCTCGCGGTACGTCGGCCCCTGGCGGAGGCCCTGATGCGTCGCCGCGTGGCCGCGCTGCCCCACGTGCGCGTGAAGGGGCGGATCTCGGCCATCGACCTGCTCCTCGACGACCACGAGCGCCGCGTCCGCGGTGTGGTCGTCGCCGATCTCGACCGGGGCTCGACCAGCCACCTGGCTGCCGCTCTGGTCGTCGACGCGTCGGGGCAGCGCACCCGGGTCCCAGCGTGGCTCGGACGCCGGGGCATGGACGTGGTCGAGGAGCGTGTCCGGCTCAACGCCACCTTCGTGACCCGGGAGTTCCTCCGTGCGGTGACGTCCACCTGCGACCCCCTCGTCACCCGGCACGTCCTTCCGGACCGGCAGGGTCGCAGCAGCTGGGGCAGCGCGGCGGTCGTGATGGCGATGGGGGACCGCTGGCTGGTCACCCTCGGGGGCACGCACGGCCTCCGGCCACCCACCGACCTCGCCGGCTTCATCTCGTACGCCACTGACGTCTGCGAGCCGCTGGGGCGCCTGCTGCGGTGTCGACCCGCCGTCGGCGAGGCGGCGGTCCACCGACAGCCCGCGATGATCACGCGGCGCATCGACCGGCCGACCGACTTTCCCGCAGGCCTGCTGCTGACTGGCGACGCGTGGCGCACCCTCGATCCACTCGAGGGGTCGGGCCTCAGCACCGCGGCAGACGCTGCCGTTGCCCTGGCCGACGAGGCTCGTCGCGTCCCTATCGAGCATCTCGGCCGGGCGTGGCTGGACCAGCACGCCTGAGCCTCCTGCGAGGCACTCGAACTGAGGCGTGTCCCGGCTGCCTGTGAGGTAGCCGCCCGATGCCTCAGCGGGGGCTCCCGCCGACTCTGGTGGAACGACCTGCGGATCCGATCGCAGCCCCACCAGGGAGCACCTCATGTCCACCACCACCATGGCCCGCCTGACCTCGACACCTCTGATCCCCGGCCCGGCGGTGGGCAGGCACCCGGCCGTCGACCGACTCGCCCGTGCCTGTGGCTGTGGCCAGGCGCTGGATGCCTGTCACACCGCGCACTGTCCGCGGTGCGGCGTCAGGCTCGCAGCACCGCACCGGACGGCTGGGGCACGATGATGGACCTCGCGCCGACACTGGCCCTGCTTGCGGGGGCGCTGGGTGTGGCCTGCACCGTGCCGTACGTGCGTGACACGCTGCGCGGCACGACCCACCCGCACCGGGGCTCCTGGCTCATCTGGAGCGTCCTCGAGGTGGTGGCGCTGGAGGCGCAACGCGCCGACGGAGCCCGGTGGAGCCTCCTCCCGCTGCTCACCCAGGCGCTCGGCACCTGCCTGGTCCTCGGGCTCTCCGTTCGTCTCGGCAGCGGCCGGCTCACCCCGGTCGACCTCGCGCTGATCGCCCTGGCCGGCGTGGGTGTCGCCGGGTGGCTGGCCGTCGACGTACCCATGATCGCGACCGGCTGCGTCATCGTGGCCGACCTCGTCGCCGTGCTGATGATGATGCCCAAGACGTGGCGCGACCCGCACTCGGAGACGCTGTCCACCTTCGTGCTCGCCGCCGTTGCCGGAGTCCTGACCACCGGGGCGGTCGGATCGCTGTCGATGTCGCTGCTCGCCTACCCTGTCTACTTCGCGATCGTCAACGGAGCCGTTGCCGGAGCCATCGCCCACCGCCGCAGGGCCCTTCGCAGGGAGCGTCGACCCGCCCTCGCTCCAGCGGGCTCGCAGGGAGTGTCCGACCAGTACGACCTCGCCATGGAGCTCGTCGGCCGCCAGATCCGGTCGCGTGGGTCGGCTGCGCCCGCTCGCACACAGCCGACCCCATGAACCCGTTGCGACGTTCAGGCCACCTGGTGCGGGTGCTTCGCGGTCCGGTGCTGGAACTCCAGGATCGCCGGGTTGCAGATCCGGCCGTCACGGATCTCGATGGCGCGGCTGACGGTCTGGTTCGTGTCCCATGCGTCGGGGCCGGCGAGCACGGTGTCGACGAACGGCAGCAGCGCCTCGCTGTTCTCCCACGTCGCCGAGTTCCAGAGGTAGGACGGGCTGTGGTCCACCGCGTAGTAGTAGACGCGACCACCGACGGTGAACATCGGGTCGTCGAACGTCGTGGGCGTGGCCCACGAGAAGCCCATGCCCTCGTCGCACGAGACATCGACGATCAAGCTGCGCGGCCGGAAGGCGGCGAGGTCCTCGGTCTCCAAGTAGGTCAGTGGCGCGGAGGTGTCCTGGAAGGTGCAGTTGACGACGATGTCGAACTCGGCGAGGTACGCCGCCAGCGGCTCGCGACCGCGGTCGGTGATCACGTGGCTCACGCCGCTCTGGCGGGGGTCGTGGTCGAACTGGCGGATCTGCACGGAGTGGATCGGTGACCCCACCGCCGCGATCCCGCGGGTCGTCAGGACCGTGACGTCACCGACGCCGTGCGCACTCAGGGCGGTCACCGCGCCGCGCGCGGTGGCGCCGAACCCGATGACCACCGCGCTCAACCGGCGTCCGTAGTCACCCGTGACACCGATGAGCTCCATCGCCTGCAGCACCGAGCAGTAACCCGCGAGCTCGTTGTTCTTGTGGAAGACGTGGAGACCGACATGGCCGTCCGCGGTCCAGTGGTTCATCGCCTCGAACGCGATGAGCGTCAGCTCGCGGTCGATGGCCAGCTGGGTCATCGTGGTGTCCTGGACGCAGTGCGGCCAGCCCCACAGCACCTGACCGGCATGCATGGCCTCGAGGTCGGAGTGTTGCGGCTTGGGGAGCACCACGACGTCGGAGTGCGCAAGGATCTCGTCGCGCGAGGCGAAGCCGGCCACGTGCGGTGCCAGCTCATCGTCCGTCACACCGAAGTGCGCGGCGTAGCCGTGCTCGAGCGTGGTGCGCGCCGCGGTCCCGGGAGCCAGCCTGGACAGGTGCTCGGGATGCAGCGGGAGCCGGTGCTCGTTCTCCTTGGCGGACGTCGCGATGACGCCGAGGGTGCGGCTCACCTCTTCTTCGGGACGATCGGGGCGGGCTTGTCGCTCTCCCCGGCCGCCTTGGCGTGCTTGTCGGCGCGCTTCTGCTTGATGGACTTGCCGGACTTCTTGCTCATGCCTTGCCGTGGCGACTTGTCGCTCATCGGGGGCCCCTCTGTTGGAAGCCTGGATGGCTCCGTACCTGCACACTACGCGCGCCGCCTGACGTTGTGCGTGTGGTGGACCCAGCGGCACATGCCGAGCGCGGTCCGCGCGGGCGAGGAGTCACGGAGACTGCGCTGGCGGACGCACAGAACCGCCCAGGGATGCGTGACCCGTGGACGGTTCTGTCCAGTAGCCACGCCCCCACATACCCGAGGTGCCGCGACTTCTGCCTGCAGTGTGGCACGCGACGTCACATCTGCTGCGGCGATGTGTCCCCATCTCACGCCTTGGCGGGAAGCCTCTCCCTCCGCACAACCTTTGCCACGCGACGTGCGTCTCCCTCGTGGCGGGGTGCCCGGTCCAGCCGTGATGACGCGCGGCCCACCCTGCCGATACCCGCAGCGCCGGTCGTGGGGACCGGTGCCACCCGAGACGTCGCCGCCGGCGACCAGGAAGGTCCTTCTTCGTGTCGAGGCTTGTCACTGCACTGCTCACCCTGTGTCTCCTGGGAGGCGCCCTGTCCGTCGAGGGAGCCGCCGCGGCGCCCGCGCCGAATGGCGCGGTCCTCGGCCTGTCGGCTCCCGTCGCCCCCGGCGTCCAGGCAGTCGGAGCCACCCCGAGCGCGCGGACCTCGACCAGCGAGAGGCGACGGACGTGGCGCGCGCCGCGCGGGCCGTACTTCAACGACCCCCACCGCAAGAAGGGCTACTTCACCATCGAGCGGAAGGTCATCCAGACGATCCGCCACACGCCCAAGGGCTCCACGATCCGGATCGCGGTCTACTCCTTCGACCGGATGCCGGTCGCCAGGGCGCTCGTCGCCGCCCACCGGCGGGGCGTGAAGGTCCAGATGCTGCTCAACGACCACCAGTACACGAAGGCGATGCGGGTGATCCGCGCCGAGATCGGTGCCAGGCGCCAGGCCGACAGCTTCATCCATCGCTGCAAGGCGGGGTGCCGGAGCAAGGCGAACCAGTACAACAACATGCACACGAAGTTCTACTCGTTCTCCCGGGCGGGGAGGTCACGCGACGTCATCGCCGTCGGGTCGGCGAACATGATGCTCAACGCCGCCGTCCACCAGTGGAACGACCTCTACTTCACCTCCGGTGACCACACCCTCTTCCGACAGTTCGTGTCGTTGTTCAACGACATGAAGAAGGACCACGACACCCGCCGACCGGCGCGGTTCTTCTGCGGTACGCCGCGGGGGACGGCCTGTGACGACGCGGTGGACAAGCACACCGTGTGGGCCTTCCCGAAGCCAGCAGGGCCGAGGAACGACCTCGTCATCGACATGCTCGACCGGATCCAGTGCGTGACTCCCGACGGCGCCGGGGGGATCACCCGGACGCGTCTCGCACTCTCGATGCACACCATGCGCGGCCGGCGGGGGGACTACCTCGCTGCCGCCATCCGGCAGAAGTTCGCGGAGGGCTGCCGTTTCCGCGTGAGCTACGGCCTCATCGGCTTCCACACCAAGAAGATCCTCGGTGCCCCCACGCGACGTGGCCGGATCCCGTTGCGCTCGACGGGACTCGACTACAACCCCGACGACAACTACGACCTCAACCACGACGGCAAGGACGACCTGATCCTGAGCTACTACAGCCACCAGAAGTACTTCGCCGTCCAGGGCACCTACAACGGGGTCCGGGACACCCACATGGTGCTCACCGGCTCGTCGAACTGGGCCAGCCTGAGCACCGGGAACGACGAGACGTGGTTCACGATCCGCGGCAAGCGGCTCACGAAGAAGTACGTCAGGAACTTCAACTACCAGTGGGACCACAAGCGCAACAGCCGCAACGCCTACACCACGACGTACGCCAGCTTCCGGGTGGCGCGGATGGTGCCCGGCGAGGACGGCGTCATGCGCAGGACGTTCGTCACCGAGCGTCGGCCGGTCACGACCATCGAACGGGACGGCTACCGTCGCGGCCCGTACTGGGAGTCGGACTGACAGGTCAGCTGGTGGCCCCGGCGAACACGTCGTTCTCGTCGCCGACCGGCTCGAACGACGACAGGTCGCTGTCCTCGTCGAAGTCCACGAGCGGCAGCTCGTCGCCCTCGCCCGGCGTCACGTTCGCGACGGCGACGACGCCCATCAGCGGCGACAGGTAGGCGTAGACCTGCAGCATCCGGTCGACGGTGAGGGAGCCGATCGTGTCGACCCCGACAGCGACGAGAAAGGCCAGCACGGCGCCGACGAGCGCGAGGACCGTGTAGATGGTCGCGCGGAGGGGTGCCGGGAGGTCGCGGAGCAGGTTGGCAGCAGTGGTGATCGGGTTCATGGTCCTGGCCTTTCGGGAACGGCCTCGATCGCTCCCTGGAGGCTGCGCGCGGCGAGCGCGAGCTGCTCCTCCAGGGGGCCGAGGTCGGGGTGGACGAGCAACGGTGCCGGTGCGGGCGGGACCGGCACCGTGACGGTGACGGTGATCGCGCCCGGCTGTCCCGGTGCACCTCGGACCTCAGAGGTCGTGACGGTGGGTGCGGACTGGGCGGGTGCAGACTGGGTGGTGGCCGGCTGGACGACCGCGGCAGGCTGGACGGCCACCGCGGGGGTGACGGGTGCGACTGGCGCGGCGGGCGTCACGACGTCCACCGGCGCCACGACCATGGGCTGGGTGTCCGGCGGCCTCGGCGTGCCTCGACCGGGCCTCGCCGGACGCCCCGCGGGCCGTAGCCGCAATGCGGACAGGGGCAGGTCGGGGTGCATCGCGTTGACGTCGACGTGCCCGATGCCCGGAACGGTCTTGACGGGTCCGAACCTGCCGTTGGAGTGCTGCCAGATGGCCGCGCGCTTCCACGGCGTCGGGATCACCGGCGCGCGGAAGTCGTCGCTGTAGCGCGCCACCCACAGCAGGCACCCGAACCCCTTGGTGAGGTTGAAGGGCGTGTAGATGAGGGGCTTGCCGCTCAGGCCCTTGCGCCTGATCTCCTGGTTGACGGTGCGCACCCACACCCCGGTCCACTCGGTGAGCTGGGGGAGCGTGAGGTCGCCGATGTCCTCGAGGTCGAGCATCGGCACCATGTCGCCGGCGCGGAGGTCGATGTTCGCCAGGAAGAACCGTGCCTCCGCGGCTGCGTCGCGTCCTTCCGGACGGGCGAAGTGGTAGGCGCCGACGGGCAGACCGCTCGAGCGGGCCTGCCTGACCCGCCCGCGGTGGGTCTTGTCCTTGAACGACGTCCCCTCCGTCGCCTTGACGTACATCCACCGCAGTCCCGCCCGCTTGGCGGTGGTGAGGTCGAGCCGTCCCGACTGGTGGTGGCTGATGTCGATGCCGTCGAGGGAGCGGTTGGGCGGGTACGGGCGGCCCAGCGGCGCGACCGAGGCCCGGCGGCGCGCCTCGCCGTCGGCGGGCATCGTCGGGTCGGGCGCCGCGGGCGGATAGGAGAAGACCGGGATCGGGCTGGGTCGCGGGAAGTCGTCGGACCGTCCGCCCTTCAGGCCGTCGCGCCCGGCGCGGTACGCCACCACCTGCGCGGCGGCGCTCGCGTCCAGCCGGCCGTGCTCGATCAGCACGGCGTGGATGTGCGCTCCCCACAGTCCCGGGCGGGCAGGGCGGTACCACGCGGCGAACCCGATCTCGCGCAGCACCGTGACCTTGCGTCGCCAGTCCCAGGCGAGCAGGTCGACGACGCCACCGCCGTCGTGCGTGGGGCCGGAGGCCTTCACCCGGCCGTTGTTGTAGGACCCCTGGACGACGGTCAGCCGGTAGTCCAGGCGGCGCTCGGCCTCCTCCAGCGCGGCCCTGGTCTTCCAGTCGACGCGCTTGGGGTTGGTGTCGCCGAACTCGGTGAGGGTGAACGGCTGGTCCACCGGCCCCGCGAACGCGGCCCCGGACGAAGCCGTCAGCCGGTCGACGACCAGCTGGCCCGCCTGCTGCCCCTGCGGGGTGAAGGACACGACCTTCCGCTTGCGCTTCCGGTCCTTCTTGGAGTGCTCCTTCGTCGCGCTCGACCCGTCCGGCGCGATGACGACAGGGTCGGGAGCGGTGTCCGCGCCGATGCGCGCCAGCGCGAGCGTCGCCTGCCGCGCCGCGTGGTCGCTGTTGCGCTTCCGCGGAGGCCGTCCCTCCCGACTGCGGAAGGTCGCGCGGCCGCGTTCGGCCCAGATGGCCGTGACGCCGTCGACGAACCAGATCAGGTCGATCGAGGCGAGGTCGACCCCGAACGACACCCGGCGTCCACCGCCGAGCGCCTGGATCTGCGGCCGGAACGCGCGGAGCTGGCGGTTGTAGTCGCCGCCGCAGACGACGGGAGCGCCGGTGGCGACGAGGCGTGCGACGTAGCGGTCGTGCTTCTCCATGCCCCTGCGCCACTCGGCCTGCCGTGCCTCGGCGTCGGGCTTCGGAGGCTTGTGGAAGGCGCCCGAGACGAGGTGCAGGTTGACCGCGTGCAGCTCGACGCCCAGCGCACGGTGCCGGAGGTGGACGTGGGTGAGGTAGCGCGGCTCGTTCACCTTCGCCACGCCCGGGTGCACCTGCAGGGCGTGCTCGTCGAGGACGTCGAAGGCATCGCGGCGCACAGCGATGGGGGAGTGGTTCGCCCGTGGGCCGAAGAAGACCTGCCAGCTGGTCCGCGGGAACTCCTCGAGCACGAGGCGCCGGTAGCGCGTGTCGATCTCCTGGAGGAGGACCAGGTCGCCGTCAGCCGCGTTGGCCCGCAGGTCCTCGCGCGCCTGGTCCAGGGTGATGGCGGTCGGCGGGAACGACTGCACGTTGGCGGTGAGCAGTCGGAAGGTCTGCACCGCCGACGACGGAGCGCTCGCGCCGCCCTGTGCCGGACGTGCCACAGCCAGCGGCGGCGCCGGTCCGCCTGCGGGCAGGAGTCCGTTCGTGGTCAGTACGGTCGTCTGCTCAGCCATGATTCCCCCCCGGCGCTCACCACGGGGCCGGAGTGGCTCCCGCGGAACGCCATCTGAAGACGTTCCTCCTGCCGCCCGGGTCGGTAAAGGAATCACCGCGCTTTCCCCCAATTCAGGCGATGGCAGCCCACGCGCGAGGTGGTGGGGTACGCCGTGCACTACGCCAGGCTGGTCGGGTCCGTGTTGGCCCCGCAGACCACGACGGCGACCCGTTCGCCGGCCGCGGGCACGTAGGCGCCCGCCAGGAGCGCGGCCATGGCGGTGGCCGCACCGTGCTCCGAGACGATGCGGTGGTCCTGCCACAGCCGATCGCGTGCCGCCACGATCTCGTCGTCGCTGACCAGGACGGACACCGGCGGCTCTGCCAGCTGGGCCGCGAACGCAAGCGACCCGATGCGCCGCGCGCCCAGGGAGTCGGCGGCGACGCCGGAGACGGCGACGTCGACCGGGTGACCGGCCCGCACCGCGGCGTGGAGGGTGGGTGCCAGCTCGGGCTCGACCGCCACGACCCTGGCCCGGCCACGCACGGCGGCGGCCACGCCGGCGTACAGCCCGCCGCCGCCCACCGCCACCACGATGGTGTCGATGGCCGGCTCGTCCTCCAGCACCTCCTCCGCCAGCGTCCCGGCTCCGGCGGCCACGTCAGGCTGGTCGTAGGCGTGGGCGAAGGTGGCGCCCTGCTCGTCGCCGAAGGCGACGGCGGCCTCGAAGGCTTCCGCGTACTCCCGGCCCACACGGCGAACCTGGGCGCCGTACGCCTCGATGCGGCGGACCTTGACGTCCGGAGCGGCCTCGGGGACGAAGACGGTCGCGCGGATGCCGAGCTCGCGCGCGGCGAAGGCCTGCGCGAGGCCGGCGTTGCCGCCCGACGCGACGACGATGCCGACGTCGCTGAGCTCACCCCGCTCGCGGGCTGCCAGCTGCCGGTTGAAGGCACCCCGGGTCTTGAAGATGCCGCAGTGCTGCAGGTGCTCGCACTTGAGCCAGACGGAGTCGCGACCGGCCGGCCGGAGCAGGGGAGTACGCCGGACCCGGCCGTCGATCCGGTCGCGGGCAGCGAGCACGTCCTCGCGCGAGATCGTCACGCCACCAGTATCGCCAGCCGACGCGAAGAGCCGCTCAGCGGATCGCGAGCGTCGCAGCCGTCACGCACACGACGGCGCAGAGCGCACCCCAGCCGGCGAGCCTGAGCAGCGGCACCTGGAGCCCCGCGGAGCGGCAGCGCTGGAGCCAGAGGAGGGTGGCGAGGGAGGCCCAGGGCGTGACCAGGGCGCCGGCGTTGACGCCGACGAGGGTAGCCACGAGGCGGCGTACGTCGTGGGCGGCGGCAGGCTCGACGAGGAGGTAGGCCGGGAGGTTGTTCACCAGGTTGGCCGCAACGGCGGAGGCGCCCGAGAGGTGGAGCAGGTCGAGCGGGCGCGTGCCCGTCCCGACGGCGGGAGCGAGCCAGTCGAGCAGGCCCTCGGTCTGGGCGACCCGCAGGAGGCCCGCGACGAGCACGAAGGCACCGGCCATCAACCACGGCGGGCGGACCTCGCGGACCATCGACGGGGCGCGCCACAGCAGGGCGGCGAGCAGCAGGCCCGCCGACGCCAGCGCGACGACGGCCGGCTCGACACCCACCGCGAACAACGGTCCGATCGCCAGGCAGACGACGGCGGCGACGACCAGCAGGGTGCGGTCATGCGGGTCTGCGGGCGGGTCGACGGCGTACGTCCCGCGCAGCGCGCGCCGCTGGAGGACGGCGATGAGGACCAGCGTGGCGACGATCGCGGTGACGGCGGGCAGGGCCGCGGTGCGCACGTAGTCACCGTGGCCGGCACCCAGGTTCTCGAAGCGGTGGACCGCGAGCAGGTTGGTGAGGTTGGAGACGGGGAGGAGCAGCGAGCCGGTGTTGGCGATCCACAGCGTGGTCAGTGCGAAGGGCATCGGGGCGATGCCGGTCTGCCGGGCGATGGCCAGACCCACGGGGGTCAGCAGCACCGCGGTCGTGTCGAGGCTCAGCACGATCGTGCTCACCACGGCCAGCCCGGCGAACGTCAGCCAGAGCAGCACGACCCGGTGGCGCGCCCGGCGGGCCATGGCGTGCGCGGCCACGTCGAAGACGCCGGCGAGCTGGGCGACCTCCGCCGTCACGGTGATCGCAAGGAGGAAGACCGCGACCGGGAGGACCTGGTGCAGGACCTCGCTCACGGGGTGGAGGACGACGGGTCGGGCACCGGCCCGAACTCCTGGTTGCAGGTCCAGCCTGCGCAGGTCACCAGCTCGCTGCGACGCAGCTCGAGAGCTGCCTGCACCTCGGCGTAGGCGGGGTCGTCGATGCGGTTGACCATCTCGTCGGGGTCGAGGAGCAGGTCGTAGAGGAATCCGTCGGTGCCGTCGGTGCCGTAGAGGTAGCGGCTGGTCCGCACGCCGCGGTGCGACCAGCCGTTGCCGAGCGTGCGTCCGGTCTGGATGAGCGTGGTGTCGCGGAAGACCTGGCCCTGGCCGTGCAGTGTCGGCAGCAGCGAGGTGCCGTCGACCTGCCAGGCGGGGGAGACGCCCGTCATCCCGGCGAAGGTCGCCGGCAGGTCCACCAGGGTCACCGGGAGGTCGGAGGTGCTGCCCGGGGCGATCCCGGGACCCCGCACGAGCAGGGGCACCTGCAGGGCCTCGTCGGTGAGCACGTCCTTGCCGAGGAAACGGTGCTCACCCAGGGAGTAGCCGTTGTCGCTGGAGAACACGATGTAGGTGTTGTCCAGCACGCCCTGCTCGTCGAGCGTCTCCACCAGCGAGCCGACGGCCCGGTCGACGTACTGGAGCGCCTCGAGCCGCGCGGTGTTCTCGGCGCTGACCTCGGCGGGGGAGACGGGAGACAGGTGGCGCAGGTAGGCCGGCTGGTCGGTGACGTCGTCCTCGTTGAACGCCGGGTCGTCGAACGACGCCGGCCGCTCGTCGCGGAACATCCCCTCGTCCTGCGGAGCGGCGGGCGGCAGGCCACGGCCACCCTCCGGTGAGATCCGGTAGTGCGGGGCGAGGTGCCAGGCGTAGACCACGAACGGGTCGCCCGTCGCCGCGAAGTCGCGGACGTCGTCGTTGGTGTGCTCCTCGATCACCGAGGTGATGTAGCTGTCGGTGTAGCGCTTCGGGTCACCGTCGCCGGTCATGGAGAAGTCGACGTAGTCGTAGACGCCGCGGGTGAGGGCGTCCCAGCGGGTCCAGCCGGACGGTCGTACGTCGCGGGGCCCGTAGCCGTTGAGGAACTTGCCGACGAAGCCGGTCCGGTAGCCGGCGTCGCGGAACCACGAGCTCGCCTCGTGGGTCGGGTCAAGGGCCTCGAACCCGCCGTGGACGCCGCGGTTGTGCTGGACGCCGTTGTTCTGGGCGTACTGGCCGGTGGCCAGCTGGGCTCGCGCGGGGCAGCACAGCGGGTGCGGCGAGATGGCGTCGGTGAACTCCATCCCCTCGTCGGCGAGCAGCCGGCGGGTGATCGGCATGTGGTCGAGGTCGTCGTCGCGCATGTCGTCGGTGAGGACGAACACGACGTTGGGGCGCGGCGGCTTCGCGTCGGCAGTGCGGGACGGGTCCTGCGTGGTCTGGACGAGGCTGACCGCGTCGGTCGTCGTGCCGTCGCCGTTGGCGGTCACCGTCGCGAGGGTGGCGACGAGCACGACCAGCAGAGCAGCCGTGATCGACCGGGCCCACCCACGCATCTACGCCATTCCTTCGCCCGAAACCCTGAAGGCGTACGTCTGCCGCCCCGATGTCGGGGCAACACTAGGGCGCCCGGTGGACCCTTCCCAAAGCGACACGACGACTGGGGCGAACCTTGTCCCAGCCGCTAGTCTGTGGGCTTGCCGACACGGCGCACCGACGCCGGAGCAGACGCCGAAGAACAGGAATCCCCAGCACTCGCCATGGAGAGTCAAAGTCCTCGCACGACCGCCCTGACCACCGGGTGCGCGTCGTGACTCCCCTCATCCTGCTGCTCGTCTCCCTGGCCCTCGTGGCCGCCTGCGGCCTGTTCGTCGCTGCCGAGTTCGCCTTCGTCACCGTCGACCGCGCCACGGTCGACCGGGCTGCCGCCGACGGCGACGAGGGAGCGCGCGGCGTGCAGCTCGCCCTCCGCTCCCTGTCGACCCAGCTCTCCGGCGCCCAGGTGGGCATCACGGTCACCAACCTCGCGATCGGCTTCCTGGCCGAGCCGGCGATCTCCGACCTCATCGACGAGCCGCTCGCCGCCGCCGGTCTGCCCCAGGGCGCGGTGACGCCCCTGTCACTGGGCGTGGGCCTGGCGCTGGGCACGGTCGTCACGATGATCTTCGGTGAGATGGTGCCCAAGAACATCGCCATCGCCCGCCCGCTCGAGACCGCGCGCACCACCCAGGGCTTCATGCGCGGGTTCACCGCGCTGACGAGGGGGCCGATCCGCGCGCTCAACGGCTCGGCCAACCTCATCGTGCGCCGCCTCGGCATCGAGCCGCAGGAGGAGCTCCGCTCGGCCCGCAGCTCCCAGGAGCTCGCCTCGCTGGTCCAGCGCTCGGCCGACCAGGGCACCCTCGACGCGGAGACCGCCGAGCTCGTCGAGCGCTCGGTCGAGTTCGGCACGCGCACCACCGGCGAGATCATGACGCCCCGCGTGCGGACCACCACCGTGGAGGACGGCGACCGGGTGTCCTCGGTCATCGAGCTGGCCCGTCAGACCGGCCACTCACGCTTCCCGGTGCTCGATGCCGAGGACACCGTCGTCGGCACGGTCCACGTCAAGCACGCCGTCGCGGTGCCCGTGCACGAGCGGGCCACCACGCGGATCAAGCACATCATGGTGAAGCCGGTCGTGGTGCCTGACAGCCTGCGGCTCGACCCGCTGCTGGCGCTGCTGCGCCAGGACGGCTTCCAGATGGCCATCGTCCTGGACGAGTACGGCGGCCACGCGGGCATCGTGACGCTCGAGGACGTCGTCGAGGAGATCGTCGGCGACATCTCCGACGAGCACGACCGGCTGGGCTCGCGCATCCGCCAGAGGCGCGACGGAAGCTGGACGCTGTCGGGCCTGCTGCGTCCCGACGAGGTCGAGGACGCCACGGACGTCGAGCTGCCCGACCACGAGGACTACGACACCGTCGCGGGCCTGGTCGTGCGTGAGCTCGGCAAGATCCCCGCCCCGGGTGACCGCATCGAGGTGCCGGTCCCTGACCGCACCGACCCCCACGAGCTGCGCGAGCGGCTGGTGACACTCACCGTCGAGCGGATGGACGGGCTCCGCATCGACCGCCTCGACCTGCGCGTGGTGGCAGGCGAGACCGACCAGGCGGGGGAGGCCGGCCGTGAGCGGTGACCTCTTCGGCGTCGTGCTGGCATTCGTGCTGCTGGCCCTCAACGCCTTCTTCGTGGGCGCGGAGTTCGCCCTGCTGTCCGCGCGGCGCAGCCAGATCGAGCCGCGCGCACAGGAAGGATCCCGCGCCGCCCGCACGACCCTGCGCGCGATGGAGAACGTCTCGCTCGTGATGGCGGGCGCCCAGCTCGGCATCACCGTCTGCTCGCTGGGGCTCGGTGCCATCGGCGAGCCCGCCGTGGCCCACCTGCTCGAGCCGGCGTTCCACCAGCTGCACATCCCGGACGACCTGCTGCACCCCATCTCGTTCGTCGTGGCCATGTCGATCGTGGTCTACCTGCACGTCGTGCTCGGCGAGATGGTGCCCAAGAACATCGCGCTCGCCGGCCCCGACCGCGCGGCCCTGGTCCTCAGCCCGCCGATGATGGCCATCGTCACGGTCCTGCGCCCGCTGATCGCCGTCATGAACCTGATCGCCAACGGCGTCCTCCGCCTGCTCCGGATCGAGCCGAAGGACGAGGTGAGCTCGAGCTTCACCCGCGAGGAGGTCGCCGCGCTCGTCGAGGAGTCGCGCGGTGAGGGCCTCATCGAGGCCGAGGAGTACGACCGGCTCGCCGGCGCGCTCGGCTTCACCGAGAAGGCCGTCGGGTCGATCTTGATGACGCCCGACACCCTGGCCACCGTGACCCCCGGGTCGACCGTGGCGGACGTGGAGGCGCTGTGTGCCTCGACCGGCTTCAGCCGTTTCCCCGTGGCGGCGCCCGACGGGTCGCTGCTGGGCTACCTCCACATCAAGGACGCCCTCGAGACCGACGACGAGAAGCGCTCACGGGTCATCGAGGACAAGTGGATCCGGCCGTTCGCGTCCGTGCACCCCGACGACCTGCTGCACGACGCGCTCGAGAGCCTTCAGGTCAAGGGCGCCCACATGGCCCGCGTGGTGCAGCGTGACGGCACGGTGATCGGCTTGGTCACCCTCGAGGACGTGCTGGAGGAGCTGGTGGGCGAGATCCGCGACGCCGCGCACCACGACGTGTCCGGCGCCGACCTCGCCTGAGCGCTGGATAGGGTCAGGGCGTGTCCGAGGGAGCGAGCCGCGTCTGGACCGTGCCGAACATCATCAGTCTGGTGCGGCTCGCCGGCGTACCCCTGTTCCTGTGGCTCGTCCTCGGGCCGGAGCAGGACGCCATCGCGCTCGCCCTGCTGATGGTCGCCGGGTTCACCGACTTCCTCGACGGCTGGCTGGCGCGGCGGCTCGACCAGTACTCCACGCTGGGCGAGATCCTCGACCCGGTCGCCGACCGGCTCTACATCCTCGCGGTCGTGATCGGGCTGTTCCTCCGCGACATCATCCCGTGGTGGGTGGCCGTCGCCCTCCCGCTGCGTGACCTCTTCCTCTGGGGACTGGTCCCGTTCCTGCGCACCCGTGGCTTCTCGGCGCTGCCCGTGCACTTCCTCGGCAAGGCCGCCACCTTCAACCTGCTCTACGCCTTCCCGCTGCTCCTCCTCGGCGAGGGCACCGGTGTCGTGGCCACGCTGGCCCGCAACTTCGGCTGGGCGTTCGCCTGGTGGGGGATCGGCCTCTACTGGTGGGCCGGTGTGCTCTACGCCTGGCAGGTGCGCACGCTCCTGCGCGAGACCCCGCGCCGTACGTCGGCGGCGACCGACCATGGCTGAGACCCGCGAGCACCCGGACACCGACCGGCGGCTGCCCGACCACGTCACCACGCCGCTGCTGACCCTGATCACCGCGCGCTCGATGGACGAGGACTACGCGCACGTCGCCCAGCAGCGCGCGGCCGCGGGGGAGGCGCCGGCACAGGGCCGCCGCCCCCACTGGATCAGCCTGGTGGCCGTGGCCGCGCTCGGCATCATGGGCGCCGTGGTGGCCGTCCAGACCGACCGCGAGGCCGAGGTCAACGAGCTGAGCCGCGCCGCGCTGGTCGGTCAGATCGACGCCAAGCGCGACGAGGTGCGCGACCTCCAGTCGCAGGTCGCCGAGCTCACCAACGACAACCAGTCGGTCGTCAGCGCCAACACCCGCATCCAGGGCCAGCTCGACGACCTCGGCGTCCGCGTCCGGCGCGCCGAGCTCAACACCGGCTTCGCTGCCGTGCACGGACCCGGGGTCCGCATCACCGTCGACAACCGACCCGGCGTCGACGTGGACAGCGAGATCCGCGACGAGGACCTCGCCTTCCTCGTCGACGGGCTGTGGGAGGCCGGCGCAGAGGCGATCGCCGTCAACGACCAGCGGATCAACGTGCTGGGCGGCATCCGCAACACCAACCGTGCCGTGCACGTCAACGGTCGCCCGGTCAACGCGCCCTACGTCGTGTCCGCGATCGGCGACACCAGGACCCTCCAGGCCCGCCTGCTGCAGACGAGCCAGGGCCAGGAGTGGTTCGCACTCGTCAACGGGCTCGACTTCGTCTACTCGGCGGAGAATGTCGACGACATGCGCCTGCCGGCGGCACCCGAACCGGACCTGCGTGATGTGATCGAGCTCAACGCCGATCCGGACGGCCAGACGGGAGAGGGGAGCGCGCCGTGATTGCTGCCCTGGGACTGCTGTTCGGCATCATCGCCGGCCTGGTCTTCGCCCCCGACGTGCCGCTGAGCCTGCAGCCCTACCTCCCCATCGCGGTGGTCGCGGCACTCGACGCGGTCTTCGGCGGCCTGCGCGCCTACCTCGACGGCATCTTCGACGACAAGGTCTTCGTGGTCTCGTTCGTCAGCAACGTGGTCATCGCCGCGGCGATCGTCTACCTCGGCGACCAGCTCGGCGTTGGCGCCCAGCTGACCACCGGCGTGATCGTCGTGCTGGGCATCCGGATCTTCTCGAACGTCGCCGCCATCCGGAGGCACGTCTTCCATGCCTGACAGCACGACCCCGCCGACCCCGCCGACCCCACCGACCCCACGGCCCGGCACGCCCGGCACGCCGGCCCCGGAGCAGGGGAGGGGCGACAAGGGGCGCGAGCGGCTGCGCACCGCGCTGGTGAAGCCGTCGCGGCGCCAGGTGGTCGTCGCGGTCCTGCTCGCGGTGCTCGGCTTCGCGTTCGTGGTGCAGGTGCGTGACACCAAGGCCAACGACACCTACGCCGGGCTGCGCGAGAGCGAGCTGATCCAGGTGCTCGACGGCCTGACCGGCACGGCCGAGCGCGCGCGGCGCGAGGTGGACCGCCTCGAGACCCGACGCGACGAGCTGCAGGACGAGACGCGCGCCCGGTCCGCGGCGCTCGACGAGGCCGAGCAGCGGGTGCGCACCCTCAACATCATCGCCGGGCTGGTCCCGGTGTCCGGGCCCGGCCTGCGCGTCACCGTCACCGAGTCGACGAGCCGGGTCGCGGTCGGCTCGCTCCTCGACATGATCCAGGAGCTGCGGACCGCGGGCGCGGAGGCGATGGAGTTCAACGACGAGATCCGGCTCGGCGCCGACAGCTCGTTCGAGAACGCCGTCGGCGGGATCGAGCTCGACGACCAGCTGCTGGAACCGCCGTACGTCCTCGACGTGATCGGTGACCAGCACATCCTCAGGACGGCCCTCACCTTCTCCACGGGACCGGTCGAGACGTTCGGCGAGGATGGTGCGACGGTGGACATCGAGGAGCTCGACTCGGTCGAGATCACGAGCGTGCGCGAGGCGTCGCGACCCGAGTATGCGGAGCTCGGCTCGGGCCAGTAACCTGCCCGACAGTCGGTCTCGTCCCTGCACGCCCATCCGTTCCGCACCACCCTTGCGACCCATCGAGGAGCCACCGTGTATCCGGAGAACCTGAAGTACACCAGCGAGCACGAGTGGATCCGCACCCCCGGCGATGCCGAGGGCTCCGTGCGCGTCGGCATCACCGACTTCGCCCAGGACGCGCTGGGCGACATCGTCTACGTCTCGCTGCCGCAGGTGGGGGACTCGGTGAGCGCAGGGGAGACCTGCGGCGAGCTGGAGTCGACCAAGTCGGTCAGCGACATCTACGCCCCCGTGACCGGCGAGGTCGTGGCCACCAACGCGGCGCTGGACCAGACCCCCGAGCTGGTCAACAGCGACCCCTACGAGGCAGGCTGGCTGTTCGAGGTCACCGTCACCGACCCCGCGCAGGTGGACGGCCTGCTCGACGCCGCCACCTACCAGGCCGGCCTCGAGGGCTGATTCACCGGGACCCGTCAGCCACGGGCTGGTAGGTTCGGGACAACCGTCAACCTCAACCCTCGGCTGAGGGTTCAGCGTCGATCCGTCGAGGAGTTTCCATGCCGTTCTGCACCGCCTGTGGCAAGCAGAACCCTGACGATGCCCGCTTCTGTGCCCAGTGCGGCACCAAGCTGCTCGGCGGGGAGGACACCGGCGCCTCGCCGGTGGAGTCCACCGCCACCATCACGTTCGGGGTGCCGGACCAGCGCGAGTCCTCGGACCGCCAGCTGAGCCCGGTCGATGCCGCTGCCGTCGACGCCCTGCCCGCCGGTCACGCGTTGCTCGTCGTGCAGCGCGGTCCGAGTGCCGGGTCACGGTTCCTGCTCGACACCGACGTGGTCGGCGCCGGGCGCCACCCCGACAGCGAGATCTTCCTCGACGACGTCACCGTCTCCCGGCGGCACGCGGAGTTCCGCAGGTCGGGCACCGGCTACACGGTGAGCGACGTCGGCAGCCTCAACGGCACCTACGTCAACCGCGACCGCATCGACTCCGTGGAGCTCAACGACGGCGACGAGGTCCAGATCGGCAAGTACCGCCTCGTCTTCTTCTCCTCCCACCCGGACAACTGATCCGTGAGTGCCTCGACGCCTGCGAGCTCGAGTCGCGGCGCCCGGTTCAACATCGGGCAGGTGCTCGACCAGCTCCGGCCCGACTTCCCCGGGGTGACGATCCCCAAGATCCGCTTCCTCGAGGACAAGGGCCTGGTCAAGCCCGAGCGCACGGCCGCCGGCTACCGCAAGTTCTCCGGCGACGACGTCGCGCGGCTGCGCTACATCCTGCTGATGCAGCGTGACCACTACCTCCCGCTCAAGGTCATCGGCGACCACCTCGACGCCATCGACCGCGGCCTCGAGCCGCCCCCGATCGAGTCGGTGGTGCCGACCGTGCCGAAGGTCGCGCTGAGCGCCGACGGCCTGCCGAGCCCGGAGTCGTTCCGCCGCACGAGCGACCTGCGGCTCTCGCGCCGCGAGCTGATCAAGGTCGCCGACATCTCCGAGGACCTGCTCGCGCAGCTCGAGCAGTACGGCCTGCTCAGCGCCCGCACGGGCACCGGTCACTTCGACAGCGACGCCCTGGTGGTCGCGCAGACCGCACGCGAGCTGGCGGACTTCGGCTTCGAGCCTCGCCACCTGCGCGCGTTCAAGACCGCCGCGGACCGCGAGGTCGGCCTGGTCCAGCAGGTCGTCGCACCGCTCGCCCGTGGCCGTGACGCCGCCGCCCGGGGTCGCGCCGAGGACGCCGTGTCCGACATCGCCGCCCTGTCGGTCCGCCTCCACGCCACGCTCGTCAAGATCGGCCTCGACCGCGGCTGACACCGATCCCGCCCGGTCTCCCACCTCGTGGGTAGGGTGGTGACATGCGGGAAATGGACGTCGTCGGTGTCCGTGTCGAGATGCCTTCCAACCAGCCGATCGTGCTGCTGCGTGAGGTGACGGGCGAGCGCTACCTGCCGATCTGGATCGGCGCGGTCGAGGCCACCGCCATCGCCTTCGCCCAGCAGGGGGTCACGCCGCCGCGTCCCCTGACGCACGACCTGATGCGCGACGTGCTCGAGGCCACCGGCCAGCGGCTCGACGAGGTGCGCATCGTCGACATGCAGGAAGGGATCTTCTACGCCCAGCTCGTCTTCGACGGCGGTGCCGAGGTGGGCGCCCGCCCGTCCGACTCCATCGCGCTCGCCCTGCGCACCGGCACCCGGATCGTCTGCGCCGAGTCCGTGCTCGAGGAGGCGGGGCTGGCCGTGCCGGCCGAGCAGGAGGACGAGGTCGAGCGGTTCCGCGAGTTCCTCGACCACGTCTCGCCGGACGACTTCGAGGCGCACTGAACCGGCGCGCAACCATCACCCTCAAGTTGAGGTTGAGGGTTGCGACACGCCGCTCCGTGGATGGACAAGCCGGATCGGCGGGCTTACCTTGAACTGTCTCTGTTGTAACTCCACCGCTGTGGTTGTCGCTCGTCGGGCACCGCACGGATCCTTCCCCCCAGGAGTTACCGCGCAACGGAGGAACTGACCTGGAGGGTCTGCTGTGGGTAGCAACGAGAACGAACAGGGCGCGGACGCCGCCGGTGCCAAGGCTGCGGCGGAGGCTGCCGAGCTCGCCGAGGAGCAGGGCCTGCTGTTCGACGACGACGTCTCGCCGCTGCCCAGCGACACCGGCTACCGCGGTCCCACCGCGTGCAACGCGGCCGGCATCACCTACCGCCAGCTCGACTACTGGGCCCGCACCGGCCTGGTCGAGCCGAGCGTGCGAGGCGCCGCCGGCTCCGGCTCGCAGCGGCTCTACTCCTTCCGCGACATCCTGATCCTCAAGGTGGTCAAGCGGCTGCTCGACGCCGGCATCTCGCTGCAGCAGATCCGCACCGCGACTGCCCACCTGCGTGAGCGCGGCACCGACGACCTGACCCGCGTCACCCTCATGAGCGACGGCGCCTCGGTCTACGAGTGCACCAGCAACGACGAGGTCATCGACCTGCTCCAGGGCGGTCAGGGCGTCTTCGGCATCGCGATCGGCGGAGTCTGGCGCGAGATCGAGGGCACCCTGGCCGAGCTTCCCAGCGAGCGCGCTGCCGAGGAGCCCGCCTCGCAGGTCGCCGGCGACGAGCTCGCCGCGCGCCGCGCCGCCCGTCAGACCGGCTGAGCCCCCGACCGCTCCGCCACCTCCAGCTGTTCCGGCACGAAGCCGCCCGCGACACCGGGCGGCTTCGTCCATTTCTGCCGGCTGTCGCTAGACTCGGAGGTGCTGACATCCCGTGCGGGAGAGTCACGGTGGTCGGGCGGACGTCCGGCCACAGTGCGCCGAAGGGGCAATTCCTCCCGGAACCTCTCAGGCACCAGGACCGCACGGGTTGGCAATCTGGAGGCCACCGGCCGACAGAGGGGAGGTCTCGTCAGTGACCTCAAGGAGCCCCCGTGCCGGACGTCAGCCCGACCAGCCCCACCAGCAGCGAGTCGCCCACCTCGTCCCTCGGTGAGTTCGTCCCGCGCCACATCGGACCCGACGACGCTGCCGTCGCGCACATGCTCGCCGCGATCGGGCACGAGTCGCTCGAGTCGCTGATGGCCGCGGCGGTGCCCGGTGGCATCCGCACCGCGGCCGCCCTCGACCTGCCCGATCCGCTGGACGAGGAGGCCACGGCTCGCGCGCTGCGCACGCTCGCCTCGCAGAACCGTCCGGCCGAGGCGATGATCGGCCTGGGCTACCACGGCACGATCACGCCCGCGGTGATCCGCCGCAACGTCCTCGAGGACCCTTCCTGGTACACCGCGTACACGCCCTACCAGCCGGAGATCTCCCAGGGTCGCCTCGAGGCGCTCCTCAACTTCCAGACGGTCGTCGCCGACCTCACCGGGCTGCCCACGGCCAACGCCTCGCTGCTCGACGAGGGCACCGCCGCTGCGGAGGCGATGACGCTCGTACGTCGTGCGCAGCGCAACGCCGCCGGGCCCTTCGTGATCGACGCCGACACCCTGCCGCAGACGATCGACGTGGTGCGCACCCGCGCCGAGGGGATGGGCATCGAGGTCGTCGTCGCCGACCTGGGCGCCGGCCTCCCCGACGGCGACCTGTGCGGCGTCCTGGTCCAGTACCCGGGCGCCTCGGGTGCCGTCGCCGACCCGCGCCCGGTGATCGACGCCGCCCACGAGCGCGGTGCGCTGGCCGTGGTCGCCGCAGACCTGCTGGCGCTGACCCTCATCGAGGCGCCGGGCGCCTTCGGCGCGGACGTGGTCGTCGGCTCGTCCCAGCGCTTCGGCGTACCCCTCTTCTACGGCGGGCCGCACGCCGGCTTCATGTCGGTCTCCGCCGGCCTCGAGCGCCACCTGCCCGGCCGGCTCGTGGGCGTCTCCGTCGACGCCGAGGGCCGTCCCGCCTACCGTCTCGCGCTGCAGACGCGGGAGCAGCACATCCGCCGCGACAAGGCCACCTCCAACATCTGCACCGCGCAGGTGCTGCTCGCCGTGGTCGCCTCGATGTACGCCGTCTACCACGGCCCCGAGGGCCTGCGGCGGATCGCGCAGCGCACGCACGACCACGCCTCGCGCATCGCTGCGGCGCTGCGCGCCGGGGGAGTGCAGGTCGTCAACGACACCTGGTTCGACACCCTGACGGTGGCGGTGCCCGGTCGCGCAGCCGAGGTCATCGCCGCGGCCCGCGCCGTCGGGCTGCACCTGCGCCTGATCGACGACGACCACGTCGGGCTGTCCACCTCCGAGCGCACCTCGGACTCGACGGTCGCGGCGGTGCTGCGCTCGTTCGGCGTGGCCGCGGCCGACGGTGTCCCCGCGAGTGGCCTGCCCGAGGAGCTGCACCGCACCACCGACTACCTCACCCACGAGGTGTTCAGCTCCCACCACAGCGAGACGCAGATGCTGCGCTACCTGCACAAGCTCTCGGGCCGCGACTACGCCCTGGACCGCGGCATGATCCCGCTGGGGTCGTGCACGATGAAGCTCAACGCGACCACGGAGATGGAGCCCGTCAGCCTGCCGGGCTTCGCCGACCTCCACCCGTTCGCCCCGGCGCAGGACGCCACCGGCTACCGCGAGCTGGTCGACGACCTCGAGGCCTGGCTCGCCGAGGTCACCGGCTACGACAAGGTCTCCGTGCAGCCCAACGCCGGCTCGCAGGGTGAGCTGGCCGGACTGCTGGCCATCCGCGGCTACCACCGCGCCAACGGCGACCTCGACCGCAACATCTGCCTGATCCCCTCCTCCGCGCACGGCACCAACGCCGCCTCCGCGGTGATGGCCGGGATGAAGGTCGTCGTGGTGAAGGCCTCCGACGACGGGTCGGTCGACCTCGACGACCTGCTCGCCAAGTGCGACCAGTACGCCGACACGCTTGCCGCGATCATGGTCACCTACCCCTCGACCCACGGGGCCTACGAGGACACGATCACCGACCTCTGCAAGGTCGTCCACGACCACGGCGGTCAGGTCTACGTCGACGGCGCCAACCTCAACGCCCTGCTCGGCTACGCCCGACCCGGCGAGTTCGGTGGCGACGTCTCGCACCTCAACCTGCACAAGACCTTCTGCATCCCCCACGGCGGCGGCGGTCCGGGCGTCGGCCCGGTCGCCGTGCGACAGCACCTGGCGCCGTACCTCCCCTCGCACGGGTGGCACCCGGACGCCGAGAAGCGCTCGGGCATCGGCCCGATCAGCGCCGCCCCCTACGGCTCGGCCGGCATCCTGCCGATCACGTGGGCCTACATCCGGATGATGGGCGGGGCGGGCCTGACCCGCGCCACCGCGGTCGCGGTGCTGTCCGCCAACTACATCGCGCACCGGCTCGATGAGCACTTCCCGGTGCTCTACCGCGGCCACGGCGACCTCGTGGCCCACGAGTGCATCCTCGACCTGCGTGGGCTCACCAAGGCGAGCGGCGTGAGCGTCGACGACGTGGCCAAGCGCCTCGTCGACTACGGCTTCCACGCCCCGACCATGTCGTTCCCGGTCGCCGGCACGCTGATGGTCGAGCCCACCGAGTCCGAGGACCTCGCCGAGATCGACCGGTTCTGCGACGCGATGATCGCGATCCGCGGCGAGATCGCGCGGGTCGAGGCAGGGGAGTGGACCCCGGAGGACTCGCCGCTGCGCCACGCGCCGCACACCGCCCGCGCGCTGGTCGGCGAGTGGGACCGCGGCTACACGCGCGAGCTCGCGGTCTTCCCGCAGGGCGTCGACCCCGACAAGTACTGGCCGCCCGTCGCGCGGATCGACCAGGCCTACGGCGACCGCAACCTGGTCTGCGCCTGCCCGCCGCCGGAGGCGTTCGCCCAGGACTGACCGGGGCCCTAGGGTCACCTGTGTGAGCGACCAGAGGCAACGACTCCTTGACGTCGCGCAGGCCGAGGGCCGGCTGACGTCGGTGGTGGGCGCCGTCTTCGACCGCTACGGGGCGGTGTGGGCCGGGGGTGCCGGGCACGCGCCCGGCCTGGACGGGCAGTACCGCATCGGGTCGATCACCAAGACCCTCACCGCCGCCCTCGTCATGCAGGCGCGCGACGAGGGCCTGCTCGACCTCGCCGACCCCCTGTCGGCCCACCTCGGGGACGTCGGCTACGGCGAGGCCACGGTCCGCGACGCCCTGGCGCACACGTCCGGCATGCAGAGCGAGCCGCGCGGCCCGTGGTGGGAGCGCAGCCGCGGCGGCGACTTCGCGACACTGGCGAGCCGCAACGACGGCACCGGACGAGTGGCCGGCGGGGGGGAGTGGTTCCACTACTCCAACCTCGGCTACGCGCTGCTCGGCGAGGTCGTTGCGCGCCGCTTCGGGGCGCCGTGGCGGCAGCTGGTCGCCGAGCGGCTGCTCCAGCCGCTCGGGATGCGGGCGACGTCGTACCTCCCGCGGCCGGGCGCCCAACCCGGGTGGAGCGTCGACCACTTCACCGGGATCCGCGTCCACGAGCCGCTCACCGACACCGGCGCGATGGCCCCCGCGGGGCAGCTGTGGTCCACGCTCGCCGACCTGGTGGCCTGGGGACAGGTGCTGGGCGGCGCTCGGCCCGACGTGCTGGCGCCGGCCACGCTCGAGGAGATGCAGCAGCCGGTCACGGCCGACTACGGGCTCGGCCTGATGCTCGGCCTGCACCCCGGCGGACGACTGGTGGGCCACAACGGCTCGATGCCGGGCTTCCTCGCCGCGCTGCACGTCGACCCGGGCAGCGGCATCGGCGCCGTGGTGCTGGCCAACGCCACCACGGGGATCGACCCGCGCGACCTCGCGGTCTCGATGATCGAGGGCGACCCCGACGCCGACGACGACCGGCCGGCGCCGTGGCGGCCCACCGTCGTCCTGCCCGCCGCCGTGCACGGGGTGCCCGGTCTCTGGTTCTGGGGCAACACCGCCTACGACGTCCGGTGGCACAACGACGGCCTCGAGCTCCGGGCGATGGCGCGCGGCGGTGTGGTGACCGACCGGTTCGAGCTGCTCGGCGGGGTGCTCGTGGGGGTGCTGGGCTACCACCGCGGCGAGCGGCTCGACGTCGTACGCCGTCCCGACGGGTCGATCCGCAACCTGGAGTGCGCGACCTTCGTCTACACCCGGGTGCCCTACGACCCCGACGTGGACATCCCTGGCGGCCACCCGCGCTGAGGGGTGCGGTGTCGGCTAGGGTCCTGCCCACGCCAAACGTCTCGGGGGAGAACAGATGCGCCTCGGCCTCGCCGGTCATGCCCGTGCCCGCACCACCGTCGTCCTGACGGTGCTCGTCGCCTTCGCCGCCTCGCTGCTGGCAGCAGGCAGCGCGAGTGCCGCCGAACGCCGCCAGGACGGGCTGACGGGCTATGCGTTCGACGCGCGCTGCGCGCCCACCCAGGAGCAGATGGATGCCTGGTTGACGTCGTCGCCCTTCTGGGGCGTGGGGATCTACATCGGCGGCTCGACGATGTCGTGCCGTCCGACTGCCACCGACGCCGGCCAGCCGCACCTCGACGCCACCTGGGTGGCACGCCAGCGCGCCAACGGGTGGCGGCTGCTCCCGCTCTGGGTCGGCCCCCAGGCGGCGTGCCACACGTCGTACACCGACCTCATCGACCCGAACCCCGCCGGGGAGTACGCCGCCGCGGACGCCCGGGGCCGCGCGGAGGCAACAGCCGCGGTCACCCGGGCGCGGGAGCTCGGACTGCCGGCGGGCACGACGCTCTGGTACGACCTGGAGGGCGGCTTCGACGTCGCGGACGAGCACTGCCGGCGCTCGGCGCTGCGGTTCCTCAGCGGCTGGACCTCGACGCTGCACGCGCTCGGCCACCGCTCGGGCGTCTACTCGAGCATCTCGGCGGGGATCCACGCCCTCGACAACGCCGACAACCTCTCGCCGGGCTCCTACGAGATGCCCGACCAAGTCTGGTACGCCTGGTACAACGGCAGCGCCGACGTCGACATCGACCCGCAGTGGGTGCGCGGCGAGAGCTGGCTGGCCGAGCGCGTCCACCAGTACGAGCCCCACACCACCGTCGCCTACGGCGGCGTCCCCCTCACGATCGACCGCAACTTCCTCGAGCTCGACGGCGGGTCCCGGGAGCCGCGCTCGACCCGTGCCTGCGGCCGGACGCGCGTGGACTTCGGCTCCTACCCGCGGCTGCGGGCGGGCGGTCGCGGCGACCGGGTCACGGCGCTGCAGTGCCTGCTCAGGAAGCACGGCCGCTACCGCGGGAAGCTCGACGGACGGTTCGACGGCGCTGTCGCGCGTGCGCTGCGCACCTACCAGCGCCGCCACGACCTCCGCGAGACCGGCAGGGCCGATCGCGCCACCTGGACCGCGCTCTTCGCCTCCGGCTCCACGCCGTTGCTGAAGGTCGGCTCGTCGGGGGAGTCCGCCCTGCGCGTGCAGCGTGCCCTCCGGGCCGGTGGGGCCCGCTCGGTGAAGCCCACCGGCGTGGTCACCGATCGAACTGCGACCGCGGTCGCTCGTCTGCAGCGGCGGCTCGGGCTCGACCCGACAGGCGTCGTCACCGACGAGACCTGGGCGGCGCTCCAGACCGGCGCGCACTGACGCCTCGGATTCGCCGCCGGGCCGGTGCGCGGGCGCTAGTGTTGCCGCCGCGCACCAGCATCCACCAGAGGGGGAATGGGCATGGGTCTCTTCCAGGCCGTCAGCGGAGCCATCGGCGGGACAATCGCCGACCAGTGGCTCGACTTCTACGGCGTCCCGGACGGACTGCCCGCCACCGCTGCGCTGTTCCCGGCCGTGGCCAAGGGGCAGAACGCCGACCGCGGCAGCAACACGCGCGGCTCCGACGGGGTGATCACCAACGGCTCCAAGATCGTGGTGCCCGAGGGCTACGGACTGGTGCTGCTGCAGGACGGCGCGTTCACCGGGTTCGCCGCCCAGCCCGGTGGCTACATCTGGGACTCCGAGGAGACGGCGTCGCAGTCGGTGTTCTCCGGCGGCGGGCTGGTCGACTCGATCATCAAGCAGAGCTGGGAGCGCTTCAAGTTCGGCGGTCGCCCCGGCTCGCAGCAGACCGCGATCTTCGTGGCGCTCAAGGAGCTGCCCAACAACCGGTTCGGCACCCAGTCGGAGATCTACTGGGACGACGCGTTCCTCAACACCCAGGTCGGCGCGATCACGCGCGGCACCTACACGCTGAAGATCACCGACCCGCTGACCTTCATCCGCAACTTCGTCTCCGCCTCGGTGATCAACGGCCAGGGGGTCTTCGACTTCACCGACATCGACAACCCGGCAGGCGAGCAGCTGTTCAACGAGGTCGTCGGCTCGCTCGCGCCCGCGTTCTCGATGTACACCAACGACCCTGCCAAGGGGAACCGGATCGCCCGGCTGCAGCAGGACTCCATCGGCTTCGCGCAGTCGCTCTCAGCCGCCGTCGAGGAGAACTACAAGTGGCGCACCGACCGGGGCCTGGAGATCGTCAAGACCGCGATCATCTCGATCGAGTACGACGAGAACACCCGTGAGCTGCTCAAGAACGTCCAGCGCGCCGATGCCCTCTCCGGCTCGCGTGGCAACTCCAACCTGCAGGCGTCGGTCGCCGCGGGCGTCGAGGCGGCGGGGGAGAACGCCGGGCCCGGCGGCCTGATCGGGATGGGCATGGCCACCAGCGGCATGGGCGTCGGTGGGCTCCAGCAGCCCGTCACCCCGCCCGCGGCACCTGCTGCGGCACCTGCTCCCGCAGCGCCGGCCGCGGAGGACCCGATGGCGACGCTCAAGCGTGCCAAGGACATGCTCGACGCCGGCCTCATCACGCAGGAGGACTACGACGCGGTCAAGGCGAAGGCCCTCGGTCTCTGAGGGGACTTCGGACATGACCCAGGACGCCACCGGGGATGCGCACGCGCCCCGAGACCCCGACGCGCCCGTCTTCGACGGTCCGCCCCTCTCGCTGGAGGAGGAGCTCGCCGCCGCGCGCGCCGAGCCGGAGCCCGGACCGGACATCGCGACGGTCAACGAGTCGCTCGCCGACGGCGTGAACCGCTGCCCGCGGTGCGGGTCGACCGACGTACGGCTGCGCGGGTCGACCGGGATGCTGATCTGCCTGTTCTGCCGCCACGAGTGGCAGGAGGCCCGTGTCGAGGAGGAGCTCGGCCTCGGCGAGGGGATCGACGACCTCCGCGGGACCGTCGTCGCCGGCGGCGCCCAGGACATCGCCGCCGACACCGACGACGTCATCACGCTCAAGTGCGGCGGCTGCGGAGCTGAGGTGGTCGTCGACACCGCACACGCGATGAACGCGCGCTGCCACTGGTGCCGACACACGCTCAACGTCAACCAGCAGCTGCCCAACGGCGCCGTGCCCGACGCCGTGCTGCCGTTCCGGCTGACGCACGACGAGGCCGTCGGGAAGATCCGAGAGTTCGCCTCCAAGCGACGGCTGTTCGCCCACCCGCGCTTCAAGGCCGAGTTCGTCCCGGAGAACGTGCTGGGCGTCTACCTGCCCTACCTCGTCATCGACGCCAACGCCCACGCGCGCTACGACGGCGTGGGTGAGGTGCAGACGCGGCGGTGGACCGAGAAGTCCGGCGACAACACCGTCACCTACTACTCCGCCGACGTGTTCCGGGTGGACCGGTCGGTGGCCTTCACCGTCGACGACCTGACCGTCGAGGGATCCGCTGACCGGGCGAGCATGGACGGCTCGACGACCAACAACATCGTCAACACCATCCTGCCGTTCGACACGAAGAACGCGGTGAAGTGGAACGCGAGCTACCTCGTCGGGTTCACCAGCGAGAAGCGCGACCTCGACGTGGGCGACCTCGGGCCGGTCCTGGAGGACCAGCTGCTCTCGATCGGTCGCTCACAGGTCGAGCAGTCGCTCGCCGAGTTCGACCGTGGCGTGCGCTGGGAGCAGGAACGGCTCGACGTCGGCGGTACGCGCTGGGTCTCGATGTACCTGCCCGTCTGGCTCTACTCCTACTACCAGGAGGACACCGGGATGCTCCACTACATCGCGGTCAACGCCCGCACCGGCGAGACGATGGGCAGCGTCCCGGTCTCGCAGTGGCGACTCGTGCTCGCCGCCCTGACCGTCGGCACCTTCCTCGAGGGCATCGCCGGTGCGCTGCTGGTGGCGTGGTCATGAGTGCCCTGCTGAACGCCGCCGTGCTCGACGTCGTCGTGATGGCGAGCTCCGACGGCCCGCCGGTCTGGCTCCTCGCCGCCGGTCCGGCCGGCGCCGTGGCGACGTACTGGGCGCTCTACCGCTACTACCGCAACACCGACAAGTCGCACGCCTACGAGCGCGACACCCTCATCGAGGCCGAGCCGGTGCAGGGCGGCCGGGAGAAGATCGACCACATCTCCAGGACCCGCCAGTCCGGGATCGACGGCGACAACTCGGGCAAGCACCGCACGCGCGTGCAGCGGGTGCGCTGAGGCGAACCCTCCCGGGACCGCGCGTCAGACGCCCTGCGACACGCTCGACATGTTGAAGTCGGGGATCCGCAGGGCTGGTGTGGCCGTGCGCGAGAAGTAGTCGTCGCCCCACTCACGGCTGAAGCTCGGCACGGTCGTCGATGCCGCGCTGAACCGGTTGAGCAGGTCGATCGGGCTCTCGTTCCACCGGAAGTTGTTGGCCGCGCCGACGATCTCGCCGTCCTCGACGACGTAGACACCGTCGCGGGTGAGGCCGGTGAGCAGCATGGTCTGCGGGTCGACCTCGCGGATGTACCAGAGGCAGGTGAGCAGCAGCCCGCGCTGGGTGCCGGCGACCAGCTCGTCCAGCGTGCCCGCGCCGTCGGCGACCTCGAGCACGAGGTTGTCGATCATCGGCGTCACCGGCTGGCCGGTCATCTGCGCCGAGTGCCGCGTCTGCAGCAGACCGGTGAGGAGCCCGTCGCGGATCCAGTCGGTGCGTTCGAGGCGCAGCCCGTTGTCGAACACCGAGTCGGTGTTGTCGGACGCGCCCGCCACCACGAACGGCGCGCACTCCAGCCCCGGGTAGGCCGGGTCTGAGAACAGGCTCACGCCCGGTGCGGCGACCTTGTCGTGGATGCGGGTGCCGCCACCGCGGCGGCTGTAGACCGACTCGCCCTCGTGCGCCACGCGGGCCCCCGCGCCCCAGTAGGCGTCGATCATCAGGTCGGCGACGGAGGAGGGCGGCAGGATCGTGTCGTAGCGGCCGGCCGGCAGGTCGATACGGCGTTCGGCCCACGCGAGCCGCTGCGCCACCTGCGCCGCCATGGTGGCGGCGTCGACGTCGCGGAAGTCGCGGGTGGCGCCGCCGACCCACGCGCTCCGGGTGAGCGAGGAGTCCTTCGCCGTGCAGGCGTAGTGGCCCGTGGGCTGGGAGTGACGCAGCCGCAGTCCGCGGGTGGAGCCGAGGTAGGTGGTGGTCACGTCGTGGTTGACGAAGCCGTAGAGCAGCCGGTCCTCGGCCGTGGCCTGCCGGAACGCCTCGCCCAGGGCGGGGGCGAAGGCGTCGTAGACCCCGATGTCGGTGGACCCCGGTGCGGTCTCCCAGTCGGCCGACGTCTCGTCGGCGACCAGCTCGGCGGCGTCCTCCGCGGGCGAGCCGGCGCGGGCGGCCGCGTCGGCGGCCTCCACCAGCGCCGCGACCTGGTCGGTCGTCGCCGCGCTGCCGGACACCGACCCGGTGGCGACGCCACCCGCGACCGAGGCGAAGCTGACCACGGTCACCGAGACCTCGGTCATCACGCCGTTGGTGGTCAGCGTGTTGTTGGCCCAGCGCAGGTTGGCACTGGTGACCTCACGGACGATGGCGATGCAGTCGTCGGCCGTGGACGTCGCGAGGGCGTGCTCGACGAGCTGCTGGGGGGTGCTGGCCAGGGAGGTCGTCATCAGTTGCCTGCCTCGTCGAGGGTGTTGAGGATGTTCACGCCGCGGAACAGCGCGGACGGGCAGCCGTGGCTGACCGCCGCCACCTGCCCGGGTTGGGCCTTGCCGCAGTTGAACGCGCCGCCGAGCACCCAGGTGTCGCGGCCGCCGACCGCCTCCATCGAGCCCCAGAAGTCCGTGGTGGTGGCCTGGTAGGCGACGTCGCGGAGCATGCCGTCCAGCTTGCCGTCGGTGATCTTGTAGAACCTCTGGCCGGTGAACTGGAAGTTGAACCGCTGCATGTCGATCGACCAGGACTTGTCGCCGACGACGTAGATGCCGCGCTCGACCCGCGAGACGAGGTCGTCGGTGGACAGGTCGTCGGTGCCCGGCATCAGCGAGACGTTGGCCATCCGCTGGATCGGGATGTGGCCGGGGGAGTCGGCGTAGGCGCACCCGTTGGAGCGGCCGTCGTTGAGCTCCGGCTTGAGGTGTCCCATCGAGCGGTCGAGCTGGTAGCCGACGAGCACGCCGTCGCGGACGATGTCCCAGGCCTGCGTCTGCACGCCCTCGTCGTCGTAGCCGACGGTCGACAGGCCGTGGTCCTGGGTGCGGTCGCCACGGACGTTCGTCACCGCGGAGCCGTACTGGAGGGTGTTGAGCTTGTCGTAGGTCGCGAAGGACGTGCCCGCGTAGTTGGCCTCGTAGCCCAGGGCCCGGTCGAGCTCGGTGGCGTGGCCGATCGACTCGTGGATGGTGAGCCAGAGGTTCGACGGGTGGACGACGAGGTCGTAGCTGCCGGCCTGCACGCTGGGAGCGGCGAGCTTCTCGGCCAGCAGCTCCGGGACCTCTGCGAGCTCGGCGTCCCAGTCCCAGTGCGCCCCGGAGAGGTACTCGTAGCCGCGCCCGACCGGCGGGGCGATCGAGGCCATCGAGTCGAAGACACCCGTGTCGGCGTCCTCGCCGGTGGCCTCGAAGCCCGGCTGCAGGCGCACGCGCTGCTGCGTGGTGCGGGTGCCCGCCAGGTCGGCGTAGTACTTGTTCTCCTGCACCTGCTGGAGGAACGCCGTCGCGTGGGCCACGGCCGCACCGGCGCGCAGCCGTTCGGTCCAGTCGACCAGCAGCGCGGCCTTCTCCGGCGTCGGGACCTCGAGCGGGTTGACCTCGTAGCCGGAGACCCAGGTGACGTCGTCGTGGACGGGCTCGGGCGCGAGCTCCACGGGGACGGTCGTCATCGCCGCAGCGACCTTGGCCACGGCGACGGCCGTCTCGGCCACCCGCCGCGCCTCGTCGTCGGTGAGCACGACACCGGAGGCGAAGCCCCAGGCCCCGCCGTGGACCACGCGGACCGCGAAGCCGAGGTCCTCGGCGTCGCTGGCGGTCTGCAGCACGCCGTCGCGAGCGCCGAGGTACTGGTAGCGGTTGCGTTCGAGGCGGAAGTCCGCGTGGCTGGCGCCGAGCTCCTGGGCTCGGGACAGGGCCACGTCGCCGAGGCGACGGTGCGGCAGGTCGGTGAAGGTCGGGTCGAGCCCGGGCGCACTCATGCGGGAAACCTATCGAAGCCGTTCAGCGGACATGAAGGGATGTCCGGCTGCCGTGTCGACCGCGGTGCACGCGCAGCTGGGTCGGGATCCGGGTCTGCAGCTCGGGGACGTGGCTGACGACGCCGACCACCCGGCCGCCGTCGCGCAGGGTGTCGAGGGTGTCCATGACGTCCTCCAGGGTGTCGGCGTCGAGCGAGCCGAACCCCTCGTCGACGAACAGGGTGTCGAGGTCGGCGCCGCCGGCCTCGTCGGTGATGACGTCGGCGAGCCCCAGCGCGAGAGCGAGCGACACGACGAACGTCTCGCCACCCGACAGGGTGGCCGGGTCACGGCTGTCGCCGGTCCAGTCGTCGCGAACCAGCAGGCTGAGCCCGCCGCGCCGCTCGCCGGCACCGCGCTGCCCGGTGTGGACCAGGGAGTAGCGCTGGTCGCTCATCGCGGACAGCCGGAGGTTGGCCGCGTCGACCACCTGCCCGAGCCGGTGGGCCAGGACGTAGGCGGACAGGCGCATCTGCCAACGGTTGTCGGGGTGCTTGCCCTCGACCATCCCGGCGAGGTCGGCGACCCGGTCGAGCTCGTCGCGCACCGGGAGCCACGCAGCGAGCGCCGCGGCGACGTCGGCGCCGAGGCCGACGAGCCGTCGGTGGCGCTCGAGCAGGCTCGACTCGAGCACGCGGGCGGCCGCAGCGGACTCCCTGGCCCGCCGGAGGTCGAGGGCCAGCTGGTCGAGGTCGGGCGGAGCCGCCTCGGCGGCGCGGCGGAGGTCCGCGTCGGCCAGCAGCTCGGCGACGCGCGCGACCTCGCGGTCGTGCTGCTCCAGCCGTCCCTGCAGGGCGCTGAGCTCGGTGGCCGGCAACCATGCGTCGGCCGCCTCGTCCGCAGTGTCGAACCCGGCCTCCGTGGCTGCCGCCCGGGCGGCAGCACCGGCCTGCTCAGCGTCGCCCCGGGCACGGACCAGGTGCGCCGCTAAGTCAAGGCACTGGGTGGCGAGGGTCTCGACCGACTGCAGCCGGGCCGTCAGGGCTTCCAGGTCGATGTCGTCGTGCGCGGCGCTGTCGGGGAGGGCTGCCGCCACCTGCTCGCGGAGGATCGCGACGCGGGACGCCAGGACCGCTGCGTCGGTGTCCTGCCGGGTCGCGACGGTGCTGAGCGAGTCGCGCTCGTCCGACAGCGACGCGAGCTCGTCGGTGAGGGCGGCGCAGCGCGCGGCCAGGGAATCGGCGGCGGCCGCCTCTCGCTCGGCGTCCGCCAGCTCGGCGGTGAGCGTCTCGAGGGCGACACGGAGCTCCGCCAGCGACTGCCCGGCCTCGGCCAGCGCGGCTGCCCGCTGGGCTGCCAGGCCGCGCACCTGCTGGGCGTGTGCCTCGACGACCGCCTCGAGGTCGTCGACCGTGCGACGTGCGTCGCGCTCGGCGACCTCGTCGGGCGCACCCGGCGCGGGGACCGCCGGTGCCGGGTGCTCGGCGGACCCGCAGACCGGGCAGCAGGCGCCCACGGCGAGCTTGAGGGCGATCTCGGCGGCCATCCCGTCGAGCCGGCGCTCCCGGATCACGACGAGCGCCTCGCGGGCCTCGAGCCGCGTCTCGGTGGCCGCACGCCATGCCTGCTCGGCAGCGGCGACCTCGACCTCGAGGCGCTCGGCCGTCGTCGCGGCCGCGATGCGGCCCTCGAGTGTCACGAGCCCGGCGCCGAGCTCCGCGGCGCGGGCGCGGGCCGCCGTGGCCGACTCCAGCCGCGGGGCGAGGTCGGCCAGCGCGGCAGGGAGCTCCTGGGCGCGCGTGGCGAGCTGCTGGAGCGCGGAGCGGGTCTGCTCGCGTGCGACGGCGAGCGTGCTGAGCTCGTCGTCGAGGTCGTCGGCCTGCCGCTGCAGCGGCCTGACCCGGGCGAGGTCGGTGAGGGTCGCGGTGGCGGCCCGGACGTGGTCGGCGACCCGGTGGTCGTCGAGGCCGTCCTCGCCGACCAGGCCGGCGAGCTCGGCGCGTGAACGCCTCACCTGCTGCTCGGCCTCCTCGGCCACGGCACGGGCGGCTACGGCCACCTGCTGCAGAGGACGTACGCCGAGGGCGCGCTGGGCCGCGGCTGCACGGTCCGTGCGCGCGACGTGGTCGTCGTGCTCCGCCGCGCGCGCCGCGGCAGCCTGCTCCGCAGCCGCGTGGGCGGCCTGCCGCGAGGCGAGCTCGGCGCCGGCCGCCGACGCGTCGGCAGCGGATGTCTCGAGAGCCGCCGCCTTCTCGACGCGCACGGCCTGCCCGGCCGCCGCGTCGGACGTCGTGGCGACGAGCTCCTCCACCCAGGCGGTCAGGATCGCGGGCTCCTGCGCCCAGTCGGACGGCGCCGGCACGGCGCCGACCTCGCTGACCCGGCTCACCAGGTCGGCGACCGCGGCCTGGTGCGCCTCCGCGGAACGTCGCAGCTCGACCCGGCGGTCGCGGAGCCACCGCTCGACCCGGTCGAAGCGCTCGGTCTGGAAGACCTGCTGGAGCAGCACGTGCCGCTCCTCCGAGCGGGCCCGCAGGAAGGCCTGGAAGCGTCCCTGGGGCAGCAGCGCGACCTGGCAGAACTGGGGGAGCGTCATCCCGACGAGGCGGGTCACCAGGTGGCCGGCCTCGTCGAGGCGGGTGCTGAGCGGGTGCCACTGGTCGGTGCCGTCGGCGGAGGGGCGACGCTCCGAGACGACGACCCGGGCCTGCTCGGTCGTCGTCCCGGTTCCGCGCTTCTTGGGTCGGGTCCATGCCGGGGACCGGTCGATGCGGAAACGCCTGCCGGACAGGGTGGCCTCGAGGACCACGCGCGGCGTCACGTCATCGCCGGCGTGGTCGGACCGGAGCCGCTTGGCGCTCGCGCGATCGCCCGGCACGTCGCCGTAGAGGGCGAAGCACACCGCGTCGAGCACGCTCGACTTGCCCGCGCCGGTCGGACCGCTCAGGAGGAACAGGCCGGCGTCGGAGAGCGCGTCGAAGTCGATCCGCACGCGGTCGGCGAAGGGGCCGAACCCGGTCACCTCGAGCTGGTGGAGCCTCATGCCTCGCCTGCCGGTGACAGTGGGGACGCGGCGACGAGGACGTCCAGGTCGGGGTCGTGGCAGCACGCGTCGACCGCCTCGAGCAGCAGCGCCGACTCGGACTCGGTCGCCGGCACCCCGCGGACCTGCGCGAGGAAGTCGAGCGTGATCCCGTGGTCACTGCGTCCCGGCGCGGGCGGGGCCGGGGCGTGCACCTCGACCGCAGGAGCGGGGAACTGGAGCACGAGGGTGTGCGGGAAGCGCCGGCGCAGCTGCTCCATCGCTCGCGCGGGACGTGGCACGTCGGTCACGGTGGCCTGGACCCAGTCGTCCTCACGGTCGGCGAGCGCGGGATCGTCCAGCAGGTCGTGGAGCGTGCCGCTGATGCGCGAGAGTCGCCGGGGGACGGGCGCGTCGACCCAGTGGGCGCCGGTGAACCCGTCGCGGCCGAGCTCGACCAGCCACGACCCCTTGACCTGGTCGGCCTCCGAGAAGGAGTACGCCAAGGGGGAGCCGGAGTAGCGCAGGCCGTCGGCGAGGACGTGCGGCCCGTGGAGGTGGCCCAGCGCGGTGTAGTCGATGCCGTCGAAGGTGCTGGTCGCGACCCGGGACACGCCACCCACGCTGATGTCGCGCTCGGACTCGCTCGGGGTCGCGCCGGCGACGAAGGCGTGCGCGAGGACCACCGAGCGCGTCGACGCCGGCCGCGCCGCGAGGTCGCGGCGCACGCGCACCATCGCCTCGCCGAGAGCCGCCTCGTGGCTGCGGTGGCTGAGCGCCCAGGGCTCGAGCAGCGCGGAGGGGTCGAGGTAGGGGAGGGCGTGGATCGCCACGTCGCCGTGCTCGTCGCCGAGGACGACCGGGGTGCCCACCGTGGCGGCATCGGTGCGCACGAAGACCCCCGCGGCGTCCATCAGGCGGGAGCCGAAGCCGAGCCTCCGGGCGCTGTCGTGGTTGCCGCTGCTCACCACGACCCGGGCGCGCGAGGCGGCCAGCCGCGCGAAGGTGTCGTCGGCGAGGGCGACGGCGTCGACGTGGGGGAGGGCCCGGTCGTAGACGTCGCCCGACACGACCACGACGTCGACCCGCTCGACCTCCACCACCTCCAGGAGGTGGTCCACGAACGCCGCCTGGTGCCCGAGCAGTCCCTCGCGGTGGAAGGACCTCCCCAGGTGCCAGTCGGAGGTGTGGAGGATGCGCACACGACGAACCTAGGCGGCCGGACCGACAGCGCCGGGCCACCACGCCGCGAGGCTGGCAGCCTCACCCGTAGTGGACCGTGCGACCCGCCGACGTGAAGCCCCACAGCTCGATGCCCGCCTCGCGCGCCAGGCCGGCCGCGAGGGTGGTCGGCGCACCGACGGCGACGATCGAGCCGATCCCGCTGGCGGCGGCCTTCTGGACCAGCTCGAAGCCGACGCGACCGCTGAGCACCAGGCACGCCGCGGCCGGCGAGGCACCCGCCAGCACCCGCGCACCGACGACCTTGTCGACGGCGTTGTGCCGGCCGACGTCCTCGCGCACCACGAGCAGCGTGCCGTCGGCGTCGGCCAGGCCCGCCGCGTGGACGCCGCCGGTCCGGTCGAAGAGGGACTGTCGCTCGCGCAACGCGTCGGGCAGGCGGCGTACGACGTCGGGGCCGGGACGCGCGCCCGCCCAGGGAGCGGTCGCTCGCACGGCCAGCGCCTCGGCGACGCTGTCCTTGCCGCACACCCCGCACGCCGAGGACCCCGCGGACGTCGCGACGTGGCGGTGGGGCAGCTCGCCGCCACCGGTCAACGAGACGGTGACGACGTTGAACTCCTGCTCCGGTGCCAGGTCGGTGTCGGTGCAGTAGGCGACCTGGGCGAGGGACTCGGGCGTCGCCAGCCCCTCGTTGACCAGCCAGCCCGCGGCGAGCTCGAAGTCGTGTCCCGGGGTGCGCATGGTGACCCAGGCGCGCCTCGCCTCGAGGCCGCCGGCGCGCACCCGGATCTCGAGCGGCTCCTCGGTCACCAGCCGGTCCTCACGGGGGATCTCGGTGCCGTCGGCGTGCTCGACGACGCGGGTCCGCATGGACGGTCCCGGCCGTCGTACCCGCTCGCTCGTCACCCCTCGAACCCTAGCCCCGGCAGCCGCGCGCTGGTGTCCGAGATCACCCCTTCGGGGATGCGGAGAGGGACATTCTGCGGCCGTAGAATGTAAGAGCCGCAAAGGAGCGGCTACTTCTTACACGATGACGTGTGAAGTTCCAGTGCTCATCACGCGAGGGTCCCCCCTCGAAAGGACAGATCTCCATGACCACGCAGCTGCACCTCGCCAACAGCCTCGTCCACGCACGGGCTCACTCGGCGGAGGACCGCGCCCTCCTGCGCGACGTGGAGATCGCCCGCCGTGAGGAGCGCCGCGCCCGCCGCGCCGCGCGTCGCACCAAGCGCTGACCCGGCGCCACCCTCGTCCGACGTCCCCCACGTCGGACCCCGCCGCACGCCCGCCCCCACGCGCTGGGCGCGCGGTGCCGACACCCTGCCCGACCCCCCTCTGGCAGGGTGTCGGTCATGACTGAGCAGAGGCTGCCCGCCGGGGCCGAGACGCCGTCCGAGACCCCTTCCGAGACCCCTTCCGAGACCCTCCGCAGCGTCGAGCTCACCCGGATCGGCCATGCCCGGTTCAAGGCGACCAACGCCCGGGGCGGAGAGACGTTCTTCGGCACCGGGGGAGAGGACCCCGACTTCACGCCGGTGGAGCTCCTCCTGGCCGCCATCGCGGGCTGCAGCGCGCTCGACGTCGAGGCGATCACCCACAAGCGCGTCTCCAGCACGACGTACGACGTGCACGCCGAGGGCCACAAGGTCCGCGACGAGCACGGCAACCACCTCGTCGACCTGCGCGTGAGCTTCGACATCCGGTTCCCCGAGGGACCGGAGGGCGACGCGGCGCGCGAGCGGGTGCAGGGCGCGATGGAGATGTCGCGCGACCGCCTGTGCACCGTCGCCCGGACGGTGCAGCTCGGCGCGCCGATCGCCTACGAGCGGCTCAGCTGATCGTGACCTTCTCGATGGTGACCGCCTTGTTGGGGGCTCCGCCGCCGGCGGGGTGGGCACCGTCGTTGCCCTCCTCGGCGATGGCGTCGATGACCTTCAGGCCCGCGTCGTCGATGGTGCCGAAGGTCGTGTAGCTCGGCGGGAACTGGGAGTCGCGGAAGACCAGGAAGAACTGCGAGCCGTTGGTGTCGGGCGCTCCGGTGTTGGCCATCGCGATGGTGCCGGCGGCGTAGCTCTCGTCCCCGGTGAGCTCGTCGGCCACCGTGTAGCCCGCACCGCCGGACCCGGTGCCCGTGGGGTCACCGCACTGCAGGATGCCGAAGCCCTCCTGGTCGCCGATGCGCGGGCACGGGGTGTCGTCGTAGAAGCCCTGCTCGGACAGCGACACGAACGAGTTGATCGTGCACGGGGCGTCGGCACGGTCCATCGTCAGCGTGATGTCGCCGAAGTTGGTCGTCACGGTGGCGGTCACGGTGCCCTCCGCGGGCGCCTCGGCCGCGGGCGCGTCGACGTCGCGCGCCGGCTCCTGGCCGTCCTCGGGGTACTCACAGGTCGTGGTCTCGCCGCTCGCCTCGCTCGGCGACGTGCTGGGCGACTCGCTCGTCGACTCCGAGGTCTGGGCCGACGGGTCCGTGGCGGTGTCCGGGTCACCGTCGCTCTCGTTGCCGCAGGCGGCGAGGGTGAGGACGGTCAGGCAGGCGGCCACCGTGGCCAGGCGCTTCAGCATGGCGCCGAGGATAGCCAGCGGCCGTTCACATCTCCTCGTGGGTGTCCGGGTCGCCGCCGAAGAGCCGGCCGTCGTCCTCGGCGAGACCGGAGATCGCCGCGACCTCGTCGGCGGTGAGCTCGAAGCCGAAGACGTCGAGGTTCTGCGCCTGGCGCTGCGGGTCGGCGGACTTGGGGATCGGGAGCGAGCCCAGCTGGACGTGCCAGCGCAGGATGACCTGGCCGGGGGAGACGTCGTGCGCCCGGGCGGCCGACGTGACGGCGTCCTCGTCCAGCGGGGCGCGCCGCTTGCCCATCGGGCTCCAGGCCTCGGTGCGGATGCCGAGGCGCTCGTGCACCGCGCGCATGTGCTCCTGCGGGAAGCGGGGGTGCAGCTCGACCTGGTTGACGGCCGGGACCACGCCGGTGTCGTCGATGATCCGGGTCAGGTGCTCCTCGGTGAAGTTGGAGACCCCGATCGATCGGACCAGCCCGTCCTTCTGCAGCTGGACCAGCGCCCGCCAGGCCTCGACGTAGCGGCCCTGGCTCGGGTTGGGCCAGTGGATCAGGTGCAGGTCGGTGCGCTCCAGGCCGAGGCGCTCGAGGGACGAGCGCACGGACGCGATGGCGTCGTCGTACGCGTGGTGGCGCCCGGGGATCTTGCTGGCGACCAGCACCTCGTCGCGCGGCAGGCCGGAACGGCGGACGGCCTCGCCGACCTCGGTCTCGTTCTCGTAGTTCACGGCCGTGTCGACGAGGCGGTATCCCGCCTCGAGCGCACGCATGATCGCGGCGGTGCCGTCCTCGCCCTTGAGGGGATAGGTGCCGAAGCCGATCGCGGGGATCGTGCTGCCGTCGTTGAGGGTGTACGTCGGTGTGGTGGCCATGGCTCCCAACCTAGGACGGTCGGCAACCGCGGTCGTCAAGCTGCTTGACCACATGCCAGGCATCGTCCTATCGTGATGGTCAAGCCACTTGACCATCACGGAGGAGCCATGGCCGTTCTCACGCTCGCCGAGGCCACGACCCACGAGCTCGGGGGAACCCGGTTCACCTCGCTCGCCACCCCGCGCCGCGGCACGTCCGAGACGGCCGTGTGGCAGGTCGAGATCGCTCCCGGTACGCCGTCCACGCCGCACTCGCTGACCCGTGAGGAGGTCTTCGTCGTCCTCGCGGGAAGTGCGCGCGTGCGCGTCGGCGACGCTGCAGCAGGCCTGGCCGGCCCCGGGGACGCCATCGTCGTACCGGCGGGGGTGGAGCTCGAGCTGGCCAACGCCGCCGACGAGCCGCTCCGGCTCCTGTGCTGCCTTCCTGTCGGCGGTCAGGCGGTGGTCGGCGGCACCACCTTCACACCACCGTGGGCCGAGTGAGCCCGGCCAAGGCCCCCGGGGCTTCCTCGGACGAGGAGCCGGCGGACGGGATCGCGCTGGCGCGCCTGCTGGCGATGGGCTTCCGCCTGGCGATCACCGGGCTGCACGAGCGGCTCGCCGAGCGCGGCTGGGACGACGTGCGCCCGCCCTACGGCTTCGTCCTGCTGGCCCTGCGCACCGGTCCGCTGACCGTCACCGACGTCGCAGCGCTGATGGGGATGACGAAGCAGGCGGCGTCGCAGCTCGTCGACGCCATGGCGCAGTCCGACTACCTCGTCCGGAGCGTGGACGAGTCGGACCGTCGCCAGCGGGTGCTGTCGTTGTCGACGAGGGGGGAGACCCTCCTGGGCGTCGTCGAGGAGATCTACGCCGAGATAGAGGCCGAGTGGGCCGACATGGCCAGTGCGGACGACCTCCGCACGACTCGCGACGCGCTCACGCGGATCGTGCTCACGGCCAACGACGGCGTGCTGCCCGCCGTGCGACCGACCTGGTAGCAACCAACCGCTCGGCGCTGCGCGCGCGACGCGGGTGCGTACCCTTGCTGTTACGTACGCACGCGGGTACGCTCAAGGACATGGACGCGGTACTGCAGGCACTGGGGGACGGGCACCGTCGCACCGTGCTGGAGATCCTGCGTGACCACCCTGCCACGGTGACCGAGCTGGCGGCCGCGCTGCCGATCGCGCGACCGGGCGTGTCGCGGCACCTGCGGGTGCTGCGCGAGGCCGGGCTGGTCTCGGTCGAGCAGGACGCCCAGCGGCGCATCTACAGCCTCCGCCCGGAGGCGCTGGTCGAGGTGGACGAGTGGCTCGAGGGCTATCGCGCCCTCTGGCAGCACCGGCTCGACGCACTGCACACCGAGGTCGCGCGCGGCACGCGCACGCGACGGACCGAGGAGGTCTCGTGAGGACACTGGGAACGCTGGGCCGGATCGACGACACCAGGGGAGTCGTCCGCGTCGAGGACGTCTACGCCACCGGCATCGATGACCTCTGGGAGGCGTGCACCGACCCCGAGCGCCTGGTCCGGTGGATCGCAGACGTCTCCGGCGACCTCGAGGCCGGGGGTGGGTTCACCGCCCGGTTCACCAGTGGCTGGGAGGGCTCCGGCCGCATCGACGCCTGCGAGCGGCCGCACCGCCTGCTCGTGACGACGTGGGAGGACGAGAGCCCCGACCGCGAGTCGACGATCGAGGCGACGCTCAGCGCCGTCGAGGGCGGCACCCGCTTGGTGGTCGAGGAGCGTGGTGTGCCGGTCGACCAGCTCGCGGCGTACGGCGCCGGGTGGCAGGTGCACGCGGAAGACCTCGCGGCGCTCGTCGCCGGCCGGGAGCGCGACACCGACGAGGCCCGATGGGTCGACATGGTCCCGGCCTACCAGGAGCTGGTGCCGCAGTGAGGGCCGACCACTACGACACCTTCGCGGAGAGCTACGCCCAGGAGAACGAGAACGGGCTGTTCAACGCCCACTACGCGCGCCCGGCGATCCTCGAGCTCGTCGGCGACGTCCGCGGGCATGCCATCCTCGACGCCGGCTGCGGCTCGGGACCTCTGGCAGGTCAGCTCGTCGAACGCGGCGCGCAGGTCACGGCGTTCGACGCGAGCCCGGCGATGGTGGAGCTGGCGCGACGGCGGCTCGGGTCGTCGGCGACGGTGCTCGTGGCGGACCTGACGGCGCCGCTGCCGTTCGGCACGGGGGAGTTCGACGACGCTGTGGCCGCGCTGGTGCTGCACTACCTGGAGGACTGGTCGAGACCGCTGACCGAGCTGCGCCGGGTGCTGCGACCCGGTGGGCGACTGGTCGTGGCGGTGAACCACCCGGTGATCCGTCCGGTCGTCTACCCGGACGAGGACTACTTCGCCGTCACGGCCTACACCGAGGACTACACGTTCCGCGACCAGACCGTCGAGCTGACGTTCTGGCACCGGCCGCTGCACGCGATGACCGACGCATTCACCCGGGCGGGCTTCCGGATCTCCGTCGTCAGCGAGCCACCGTTCGCGCCGGACACCCCGCCGGAGCTGCTGCCGCCCGGCATCGGGGACCGGACGTCGTTCCTGTGCTTCCTGTTCTTCGTCCTGGAGGCGGTCTGACGAGGGGAGGCGTCCCAGGGCCGGACTCCCTCGCTATCTGACATAATGTCAGTTATCGGCGTTATATCGAGGCGGCCGAGCGGGGGTCTCGGCGTTGCGCCTACTGGGAACGCCTCTGGGAGAACGAACTGGCGGGACGGCGTGTCATGGGGCCTGCGTGGTCGTCGTGACGCACCTGGTGCGTCACCAGGACCGCACTCCGCCGAGACGCCCTCAGGCCGCTGCTCCCAGAACGCCGCTCACGAAGGATGCGATGCCCGTGCGTCCGCGGCCTCCTGCGTCGGCGTACCGGCGAGGCGCTGAAGTGACATAACGCTCAGGCGAACTTGCCGTACTTCTTGTGCATCGCCTGCTTGCTGACGCCGAGCATGGTGCCGATCTCGGCCCAGCTGAAGCCGTGGATCCGGGCGCGCCGTACGGCGACCGCCTCGGCGGCTGCGAGCTCGTGCTTGGCCCTGGCGATGCGCATGAGCTCCTCGAGAGGGCTCTCCTCCCCCGGCTCCTCGGCGTCGACGGCAGTCCTCATGCGTCAACAATGATTGACGTCGGGCGCGATGTCAACCGTCGTTGACGGGCTGGTCCTTCGTCAGGTGGACCAGCCACTGCGAGCCGCCGGTGTGGATCAGCGCATACCTGCGCGACCCGGACCTCCCGTGCAGGACGAACACGAGTCGCCGGTCGTCGCGGTCCTCGAGGTCCCAGGTCCCGGTGTCGGCGATGAGCTTGTGCTCGTCCTCGAAGTCGACGTGGTCGAGCTCGTGGTCGTCGACGGCGATCGCCAGCCGGTCGTGCCGTCGGTCGTCCGGCAGCCCCTTGGGCACGGCCCAGCTGCGCAGGACGCCGTCCTCCTCGAGGCGCAGGTCGAAGTGCGGGCTCGGGCGTCGGTGGTCGTGCAGGACGAAGCGCGGCGGCGGAACTGACATGCCGTGGCCTGCTAGTCCTTCGGCCGCAGGTCGACGATCCGCCGCATCTTGCCGACCGACCGCTCGATGCCGAACGGTTCGACGACCTCGACGCCGACGCTCACGCCGATGATGCGCTTGACCAGGGCTCCCACGTGCCGGCCCGCGGCCTCACCGGCCTCCACGCCGACGTGCTCACGGCGCTCGATGCGCACGGTGAGCGTGTCCATGTTGCCGGAGCGGCCGCGCACGCACTGGAAGTGCGGCGTCAGCTCCGGGACGCCGAGCACCAACTCCTCGATCTGCGTCGGGAACAGGTTCACCCCACGCAGGATGATCATGTCGTCGGTGCGGCCGGTGATCTTCTCGATCCGGCGCATCGGGCGCATCGTGCCGGGCAGGAGGCGGGTCAGGTCACGGGTGCGGTAGCGCAGGACCGGCATCGCCTCCTTGGTCAGGGACGTCAGCACCAGCTCTCCCTCCTCGCCGTCGGGCAGCACCTCACCGGTCACCGGGTCGATGACCTCCGGGTAGAAGTGGTCCTCCCAGACGTGTAGGCCGTCCTTGGTCTCGACGCACTCCTGGGCCACGCCCGGGCCGATGATCTCGGACAGCCCGTAGATGTCGACGGCGTGCATGTGGAGCCGCTCCTCCACCGCGGTGCGCATCTCGTTGGTCCAGGGCTCGGCGCCGAAGATGCCGACCCGCAACGAGCTCGCCCGCGGGTCGAGGCCCTGACGCTCCATCTCGTCGACGATGTTGAGCATGTAGGAGGGAGTCACCATGATCACGTCGGGCCGGAAGTCGGCGATCAGCTGCACCTGGCGCTCGGTCATCCCGCCGGAGACCGGCACGACCGTGCACCCCAGCCTCTCGGCCCCGGCGTGGGCACCGAGGCCGCCGGTGAACAGGCCGTAGCCGTAGGCGTTGTGCAGGATGTCCCCCGGTCGGCCGCCGGCGGCGCGGATGCTGCGCGCGACGACGGTCGCCCAGACGTCGAGGTCGCCCCGCGTGTAGCCGACGACGGTCGGCTTGCCCGTCGTACCGCTCGAGGCGTGCAGGCGTACGACGTCGGCGCGCGGCACCGCGAACATCCCGAACGGGTAGTTCTGTCGCAGCGTCTCCTTGGTCGTGAACGGGAGTCGCCCCAGGTCGGCCAGCTCGGTGACGTCCTCGGGGTGGATGCCGGCGTCGTCGAGCGCCGCCGTGTAGTGCGGCACGTGGTCGTAGGCGTGCCGCACCGTCCACCGCAGGCGCTCCAGCTGGACCGCGCGGAGCTCGTCGACGGACGCCTGCTCGATCGGCTCCAGCCCGTGGTCGGGTGGGACGGGTGCGGGCACGGCGACCTCCTGCTGGCTTCTAGACCGACGCCCGGGGCACGAGCTCGGGCACGAAGACCACCCTGCGCGGCGCGCCGCGCCCGCCCTCGGCGATGGCCTCCATGAGCAGCCGGACCGCTTCGGTGACCATCGAGCTGATGGGGTTGTGCAGCGTGGTGAGCGGCGGCCGGGTGTGCTCGGCGACGCCGAGGTCGTCGTAGCCCACGATCGAGACGTCCTCGGGCACGCGGATCCCGCGGGCCGCCAGCTCGCGCATCGCCCCCTGGGCCATCAGGTCGGACGCCGCGAAGATGCCGTCGATGTCACCGGTCGCGTCGAGGAGCGCCGCGCAGGCCTCCGAGCCGCCTGCCTCGGTGAAGTCGCCGTAGGCCACGAGGTCGGCGTCGAGCCCTGCGTCGGCCAGCTCGTGGCGCCACCCCTCCAGCCGGTCGTGGCCCGCCCGCATGTCCCGCGGTCCGGCGATGGTCGCGATCCGGCGTCGCCCGGCGTCGAGCAGGACCCGCACCGCCTGGCGCGCGGCAGCGGCGTTGTCGCTGTCGACGTAGGACACCCGTTCGGAGCCGAGCCACGGACGGCCGATGAACACGCACGGCAGCGCGAGGTCCGACAGGTGCTCGGCGAGCCGGTCGTCGCGGTGGTGGGAGGCGACGATCGCGCCGTCGACGTAGCGACCCCGGAGGTACTTGAGCAGCCGCTCCTCCTCGTCGCCGGGCTCGGCGAGGAGCAGCACCAGCTGGAGGTCGCGCTCGCGCAGCGAGCGAGAGACCAGGTGCAGCATCCGCGCGAAGAACGGGTCGGAGAAGATCCGCTCGTCGGACTCCGGGAGGATCACCGCGACCGAGCCGGTGCGCCGGGTGACCAGCGAGCGCGCGGTGCCGTTGGGCGTGTAGCCCAGCTGGCGTACGGCGTCGAGGACCGCGGTCTGCGCCTTCGCGCTGACCTTGGACCTGCCGTTGATCGCGCGCGACGCGGTCGCCTTGCTGACACCGGCCAGCCTGGCCACCTCGCCGAGCGTGGACGCGTGCTCGTTCATCGGGTTCACGCTACTACTGGGACCCGGTTCTGCAGGGCGACCTCCGCGAACCACAGCGCGCTGTCCTTGGGCGTGCGCTCCTGCGTCTCGTAGTCGACGTGGACGATGCCGAAGCGGTGGGAGTAGCCGTAGCTCCACTCGAAGTTGTCCATCAGCGACCACACGAAGTAGCCCCTCACGTCGACGCCCTGGTCCATCGCGTCCAGCATCGCGTGCAGGTGCTGCTCGATGAACTGCTGTCGCCCGAGGTCGTGGACGGCACCGTCCTCGACGACGTCGTCGGCCATCGCGCCGTTCTCGGTGATGTAGATGGGCGGTGCGCCGTAGTCCTCCGCGAGCCGGACGAGCAGGCGCCGGAAGGCGTCGGGGTCGATCTCCCAGTCGCGGTCGGTGGTCGGGCGTCCGGTCCGCGGGAACACGAAGCCTCCTCCCGGGTACGGCGACGCGCGCCGGCGCGGGGAGTGCTCGATCCGGCTCCCGAGGAGCTCCCCCGGCCCTGCCTCGTAGGGCAGCGCCGCCGGGAGGTCACCGTGGTAGAAGTTCACCCCCAGGAAGTCGATCGGCTGGCTGATGAGGTCCAGGTCCCCGTCCCGTACGACGTCCTGCCAGGGCCTGCCCTCGAAGAGCATGCCCGCGGTGTCCCCCGCGAGGTCGTCGGCGTACGCGCCACGGAACAGCGGGTCGAGGAACACCCGGTTGTGGAAGCCGTCCAACCGGCGCGCCGCGTCGACGTCGGCCGCGCGGGTGGGGTCGAACGGGTCGGCCACCGTCGGGTTGAGCGTGATGCCGACGGCCTTCCCGTTGTCCGCGGTGCCACCGCGTCGACGGAACTCCTCGACGAACAGGCCGTGCCCGAGGAGCAGGTGGTGGGCGGCGACGACGCCCGCCACCCCCTCGCACCGCCCGGGGGCGTGCCCGCCGCTGGTGTAGCCCATGAACGCGGAGCACCAGGGCTCGTTGTGGGTCGTCCAGCTGTCGACCCGGTCGCCGAGCGCGTCGTGCACCGTCATCGCGTAGTCGAGGAACCGGTGGGCCGTGTCGCGGTTGGTCCAGCCGCCCGCGTCCTCCAGGGCCTGCGGCAGGTCCCAGTGGTAGAGCGTCAGGAACGGCGTGATGCCCGCGGCGAGCAGCTCGTCGGTGAGCCTGCTGTAGAAGTCCAGGCCGGCGGGGTTGACCCGCCCTCCGTCGGGGCACACCCGTGGCCACGCCGTGGAGAAGCGGTAGGACCCCAGGTTGAGCCGCTTCATCAGCGCGACGTCCTGCGGCATCCGCTCGTAGTGCTCGCACGCCACGTCGGCGTCGTCGCCGTGGAGGATCGCGCCGGGCACGCGGGCGAAGGTGTCCCAGATGGACGGCGTGCGGCCGTCGGCGTCGACGGCCCCCTCGATCTGGTACGCAGCCGCTGCCGACCCCCAGAGGAAGTCGCGGGGGAACTCTCGGGTCGTCATCCCTTGACGGCTCCTTGCATGATGCCGGCCACGAGCTGGCGGCCGGTCGCGATGAACAGGACGAGGAGCGGGATCGTGGCCAGCAGCGTCCCGGCCTGGAGGAGCGCGACGTCCGAGATCCCGCCGGCGGGCGCGATCTTCAGCTGGTCGAGCGCGGTCTGCAGGGTCTGCACGTCACTCCCCTGCAGGATCAGCAGCGGCCACATGAACTCCGTCCAGGTCTGCATGAAGGTGAACAGCGCGAGGATCGCCATGGCGGGCCGCGCGGCCGGCACGGCCACCGTCCAGAAGGTGCGGATCTGCGAGCAGCCGTCCATCCGGGCGGCCTCGATCAGCTCGTCGGGGATGGCGTCGAGGAGGTACTGGCGCATGAAGAACACGCCGAACGCCGTGACGAGGAAGGGCAGCACCACCGCCGTGCGGGTCCCGGTCAGCCCGAGGTTGCTGAACTGCTTGAGCAGCGGCACGAACGCGAGCTGGGTCGGCACGGCCATCGTGGCGACCACGAAGCCCATGGCGACGTTGCTCCCGGGGAACCGCAGCTTGGCGAAGGAGTAGCCGGCCAGCGTCGAGAAGAACACGACGGAGGCGGCCGAGACGCCGGAGATGACCACCGAGTTGGCCAGCGCGGACCAGAAGTCGATCTGGTCGAACACCCGTCGGGCGTTGTCGAGGAAGTGTCCGCCGGGGTAGAGCGGCGGCGGGCTGTGGATGGCGCGCTCCTTCGTCACCGACCCGATGACGAAGGACCAGTAGAGCGGGAACGCCGAGCCCACCACGAACGCGGACAGCAGGCCGTAGACGAGGAACCCGGGACGGCGGCTCACCGCTCCCCCCTCCCCTGCAACCGGCGGGTGAGGAGGTAGTTGAGGGCCGCGATGGCGACGATGACCACGACGATGACCCAGGTCGCGGCCGCGGCGCGCGGGTAGGGATCGGTTCCGCTGTTCGAGGTGTTGAAGACGTACATCGTCAGGGTCTGGTACTGGTAGTCGGCCCCGCCCTGGAACTGCAGGTTGGTGTCGAACAGGCGCGGCTCGGTGAAGATCTGCATCCCTCCGATGGTCGAGGTGATGATGACGAAGAGCATGGTCGGCCTGATCGAGGGCAGCGTGACGTGGAAGAACTGCTGCAGCGGGCGGGCACCGTCGATCGCGGCCGCCTCGTAGAGCTGTCGAGGGATCGCCTGCAACGCGGCGAGGATGATCAGGGTGTTGTAGCCGGTCCAGCGGTAGTTGACCATCGAGGCGATGGCCGTCCAGCTCGCCAGCCGGTCGGAGTGCCAGCCGATCGCCGGCAGGCCGATCGCGCGGAGGACCTCGTTGACCAGGCCGGTCTGGTCGGCGAAGAGGCTCCCGAAGATGAGGGCCGTCGCCGCCGGTGCGACCACGAACGGAAGCAGCACGCTCATCCGCCACCACGTGCGTCCGCGCAGGGGCGTGTCGAGCATGGCTGCGATGACGGTGGCGATGACCACCTGCGGCACCGAGGACAGCAGGAAGATGCCGACGGTGTTCCAGAAGGCCTTGTGGAACACGGGGTCGGTGAGCACGTGCACGTAGTTGTCGAACCCGACGCCCGGTCCGTGGCTGGGGCCGAAACGGGGCCACGAGAAGAAGGAGAGGTAGGCCGAGTAGACCATCGGGTAGACCCCGACGAGGCCGAACACCACGAAGAACGGGACGACGTAGAGGACCGGCGAGAAGCGGGTGTCCCACCGGGAGAGCTTCTGCCGCCACGTCAGCCGCGGGGGCGTCGGGCGCGCCGCGGTCCGGGTCTCCGGAGGACCGGGAGCGTGGACGGCGGTCATCGCGCGACTCCTCTCGTCGGTGCGGGCTGGGTGACCCCGGCCGGGGAGGTGGTGCAGTCCTCCCCGGCGGGGGCGATGGGGATGATCACGGTCGAGTGATCAGGAGAGGCTCTCGACGGCCTGGGTGAACGTCGCCCAGGACTCGTCCGGCGAGGCGCCCTCGTCGACACGCTGGATGGCGGTCTGGAAGAGGCCGAGGATGTCGGAGTACTTGTCACCCTTGTAGGGGTGTCCGGGCTCCACGGCGGCCGCCCGGTCGGCGAGGATCACGGCCGTCGGCGCGTCGTTGAAGTACGGGTCGGTGGCGTTGTCGTCGGCGAGCGCCTGCTGGGCCTCGACGTTGGCGGGGTAGTTGCCGGCGGCCTCGAAGGCGGCGAGCTCCTGGTCCTTGTCGGTCAGCCAGCTGGCGAGCTGCTTGGCCTCCTCCTGGTGCTCCGACATCGCCGGGACGGCGAGGTAGGAGCCGCCCCAGTTGCCGCCGCCTCCGGGGAAGGCGTTGACGATGTCCCAGCCCTCGACCTCGGGGGCGTTCGACTTGATGTTGGAGAACATCCATCCGGGGCACGGCATGGTCGCGAAACCGTCGTTGGTGAAGTTGGCGGTCCAGTCCTCCTTCCACTGCACGACCCGGGGCGAGAGCGTCGAGGAGTACCGGGTGACGGTGTCCCAGACCTCCTCGAGCTCGGGGTTCTCCACGTCGACCGTGTTGTCAGCGGTCTGGAACGGGAACTCGGCCTGGTTCAGCATCGCCTGGGCGATGGAGCCGCTGGCGTCGTACCACTTGGTGTCCGGGAGCTCGGCGACGAGCTTCTCACCGGCGGCGAAGTAGGAGTCCCAGCTCTCGAAGATCGCCTCGACGTCCTCACGGTCGGACGGCAGGCCGGCCTTCTTGAACAGGTCGGCGCGGTAGCAGAACGCCTCCGGGCCGGCGTCGGTCGGGTAGCCGATCTGCTTGCCGTCCGCGGTCTGGCCGGCCAGGTAGGCGTACTCGACCCAGCGGTCGTCCAGCGAGGAGTCGGAGATGTCGGCGAACTGGTCCGAGGCACCCTCGGCGAGGAACTGCGGCATCGCGTCGCCCTCGATCGCGACGACGTCGGTGAGTCCGTGGCCGGCCTGCAGCTCCTGCGTGAGCGTCTGCTTCCACGGGTCCCAGTCGGCGATCTTCGTCATCTTCACCGTGAACGGCCGGTCGGGGTCGGCGTTCCACTCCTCGATCAGCGCGTCGTAGCCGAAGTCGCTGAAGGTCGTGATCGTCAGGACGTCGTCCTTGCCGAGCTCGGCCTGGTCGGCGCTGGACTCGCCGTCGCCGCCACAGGCGGCTGTCATGGTGGCGACGAGGGCCATGGCGGCGCCGAGTGCCGCTCCCCGTCGGATGGTGGGCTTGCGCATCGCTGGACGCTCCTGAGAGTTGGGCCGCGGTGGAATCGATTCCACTCTTCTGGGAGCACACTATGATCGGCGTCACAGTCCAGTGTCAACGGTCCGCGTGAAAACGGTTCCATGCAGACCGTCAGGGCGGTGCAATCGTTTCCACCGAAGTGGGGCCCGCGGCGGTCAGCCGAGGCGCCGGACCTGGTAGGTGCCGGTGGTCGAGGCGACCACGTCACCCTGGGCGTCGCACAACGTCGCCTCCAGCACGAACTCCCCCTTGCCGGTCGCCAACGCGTCGGCGCGCACGCGTTGGACCTCGGGTGCTGACAGCGACGCCGAGGCGCGTACGACGCCCAGCGCGGGTCGCCGGAACCTGATCGTCGACTCCTTGACCAGCGGCACGAACCCGGCCAGCTCGCCCTCGAGGTCGAACGTCGCCAGGGCCAGCAACCCGCCGAGCATCTCGGCGACGCTGAACAGCGAGCCGGCGTAGGTGACGCCGAAGTGGTTCACGTTGGGCCCGGGCGGGAGCTCGGCGGCGGCGAAGCCCGGGCGGACCTCGACGACGCGGATGCCCATGGCCTCGAGGATCGGCACGGACCCGACGGCCTCGACTGCCTCCACTCTCAACGTATAGGCCATCCGGGGGCTTGCCGCAAGGCCCCGGGGGTGGCTCACACTGCACGGCGTGATGCACCCCGGACAGCAGCTGGACACCGCCCCGTTCGCCCTTCCCGACTCCCTCGCCGCCAAGAACGACCCGGCGCTCATCGACCAGGACCGCGCCCACTTCGACGCCATCGCGACCAGCCTGGCGCACGCCGTCGCCGAGATCGAGCGCCTGCTCGCCGAGACGAGGCAGACGACCGCCCGCCACGGCACCGCCGCCCTCGAGCGTGACCAGGAGGTGCACCGCCTCACCGCCCGGCTGCGCGCCCTCCGGCGCTACGACCTCGACCTCTGCCTCGGCCGGATCGTCCACGACGGCCGGCACGAACCGACGTACATCGGTCGCTTCGGGCTCACCGACCCCGACGCGCGTCGGCTGCTCGTCGACTGGCGCTCCCCCGCGGCCGAGCCGTTCTTCGCAGCGACGCACGCCCGCCCACAAGGACTCGTCAGCCGCCGTCGGTACCGCTGGAGCGGCGGCCGGATCGTGGACTACTGGGACGAGGCGTTCACCGAGGAGGGACTGACCCACGCGGCGGCACTCGACGACCAGTCGGCCTTCCTCGCCACCCTCGGCGGCAGCCGGACCGCACGGATGCGCGACGTGCTGGGCACCATCCAGGCCGACCAGGACGCGATCGTCCGCGCCGACAGCGCGGGCGCGCTGGTCGTCGACGGCGGTCCGGGCACGGGCAAGACCGTGGTCGCCCTGCACCGCACGGCATACCTCCTCTACGCCGACCCGCGGCTCGGACACCGCCGCGGCGGTGTGCTCTTCGTCGGCCCGCACCAGCCCTACCTCGCCTACGTCGGCGACGTGCTGCCCAGCCTGGGCGAGGAGGGCGTGCAGACGTGCACGCTCCGGGACCTGGTGCCGGAGTCATCGCTCGCCGGCGCGGAGACCGACGCGCGCGTCGCCGAGCTGAAGGCGGACGCACGCATGGTCCAGGCGATCGAGCCTGCGGTGGCGCTCTACGAGGAGCCGCCGACCGAGGCGCTCCTCGTCGAGACGCCATGGGGCGACGTCCGCCTCACGGTCGCCGAGTGGGCCGAGGCGTTCGGCTCGGCCGACCCCGGCACACCGCACAACCTCGCGCGCGACGACGTGTGGGACGAGGTCGTCACGATCCTGGTCGACAAGCTCGACGGTGACGAGGTGTCCCCGGAGGACTTCCGGTCGGTGCTCGAGCGGCACGGCGCGCTGCGCGAGGCCTTCGACCGGGCGTGGCCGCTCCTCGAGCACACCGACGTCGTCGGCGACCTCTGGACGGTCCCCGCCTACCTCCGCCACTGCGCGCCGTGGCTGGAGCCCGAGGACGTGCAGGCCCTCCGGCGCGCGGACCCCGAGGCGTGGACGTACGCCGACCTGCCGCTGCTCGACGCCGCGCGGCTGCGGCTCGGCGACCCCGAGGAGTCGCGCCGACGCCGCCGGACGCGGGCAGCGGAGGCGCGCGAGCGGGCCCGGATGGGCGAGGTGATCGACGGCCTGCGCACCACGGCGCGTGAGTCCGGGGCCGACGAGCTCGGCGACGGCCTCGTGTCGATGCTCGTGCACGGCGACCTGCAGACGGCGCTCGTGGACGAGGGCGCGCTCCCCACTGCCGACCCGGACCGGCTGGCCGGACCCTTCGCGCACGTCGTGGTCGACGAGGCGCAGGAGCTCACCGATGCCGAGTGGCTGATGCTGCTGCGCCGCAACCCCTCGCGCAGCTTCACGATCGTGGGCGACCGGGCGCAGGCTCGGCACGGGTTCGCCGAGTCCTGGACCGATCGCCTGGAACGCATCGGCCTGGGCGACGCCCGGGTCGCGTCGCTGAAGATCAACTACCGCACGCCGGCGGAGGTGATGGCCGAGGCCGAGCCGGTGATCCGTGCCGCCCTTCCCACCGCCAACGTGCCCACCTCGGTCCGCGAGAGCGGGGTCCCGGTCCTCCACTCCCCCGCTGCCGCTCGCGACGCGATCCTCGACGCCTGGCTCGCCGAGCACGCGGAGGGCACGGCCGTGGTGATCGGCGACCCGTCCTACGCCGAGCGGCCGCGGGTCCGCTCGCTCACCCCTGAGATGGCCAAGGGCCTGGAGTTCGACCTCGTCGTGCTGGTCGACCCCGACCGCTTCGGCGCCGGCGTCACGGGCGCGGTGGACCGCTACGTCGCGATGACCCGTGCGACCCAGCGGCTCGTGGTGCTCACCGGCTGAGGGCCACGCGTCCGGACACGCATCCGGACGTGGGCGCGGTCAGGGCGCGAGGGTGGCACGCAGCGCGGCGATGTCCTCCGGACCGACGCGGCAGCATCCCCCGACCAGGCGGGCGCCGTCGGCCACCCAGCCACTGACGTCGGCGGGCTCGAAGGCGGAGCGCCCCGTCCAGGCCCGCGCGACGGCGTCCCAGCCCTGACCGGAGTTGGGGTAGACCACGGCCGGGCCCCGCGCGCCGGCCAGGGTGACCGCTGCGCCCGCGTCGGCAGGCGTCGTGCAGTTGACGCCGACGGCGATCACCTCGGCGACGTCGGCCGCCATTGCGAACGCCTCCTCGAGCGGCTCCCCGGCCCGTGTCCGTCCCCCGGCCGCCGAGAGCGACAACCACGCCGGCACGCCGCTGCCGTCCAGCTCGGCGAGCACGGCCTCCACCTCCGCAAGGCAGGGCACGGTCTCGACCGCCAGCACGTCGGCGCCGTCGCCGACCGTGGAGGCAAGCACGTCGAGGCGCGGCCGGTGGAACGCGCGCAGCCGGTCGACGTCGAGGTCGTAGTCCCCGCGGTACTCCGAGCCGTCGGCGAGCACCGCGCCGTAGGGTCCGACCGACGCGGCCACCCAGCCGTCGGGGGCGACCGCGTCACGGGCGGCGGCGGCCAGCGCGACGCTGCGGCGCAGCAGCTGCTCGACCTCGTCGCGGTCGGCGCCCTCGGCGCCGAACCCCTCGAAGGAGACCTGGTACGACGCCGTGGTCGCGACCTCCGCGCCGGCCGCGAAGAACTCCCGGTGGGCGCGCTCGATCGCCGCCGGGTCGTCTCTCAGCAGGCGTGCCGACCACAAGTGGCTCGACAGGTCGTGGCCGTGGCGCTCGAGCAACGTGGCGAGGCCGCCGTCGAGCAGGACGGGCCGGGTGTCGACGGTGTCACGGAGGTCGGTGCGGCTCATGGCACGAGTCTGGCGGTCAGCGCCAACACCGCCGCCGGGTCCTCCACGTGCGCGTTGTGGTCGAGGCCCGGCAGGCTGACCGGGTCGGCGACCAGCGCGGCCAGCTGGTCGTGGCTCACCATCGGGTCGTGCTCGCCGCGCGCGAGCACGACCGGGCACCGGACCGCTGCGAGCAGGCCTGCCATGTCGGGCACTCCGACGCCGAAGGTCCGGGGGTCCTGGGCCAGCCGCCAGCCACTCCCCTCCCCTGCCGCGCCGCGGTCCACGACGGCCGTGTCGACCATCGGGTCGTCGGCGGCGACCAGGCCACCCAGCCCGGAGACCCGCAGGAACCGCTCGACGGCCTCCGCGCGGGTGTCGTACGACGTCACCGGACGCCCGGCCAGCGCCGCGGCGCGGGCGGCGTCCTCCTCGGGCCAGGCCACCTTGATCCCCACCCCCACCACGCGGCGTACGCGGTCCGGCGCCAGTGCGGCCACCACCAGCGCGACGACCCCACCCATGGAGTGGCCGACGACGGTGACGGGTCCGTCACCGAGCAGTGGCAGCACTGCCTCGGCGTGGCGGGCGAACGTGTAGGGCGGGTCCCACGCCGCACTGCCGTGGCCCGGCAGGTCGGGTGCGACGCCGTCCCAGCCGCGCCACACACCGCTGGTCGCCCCCAGGCCGTGCAGGAGGAGCATCAGGCGCCCACGTAGTCGGCGAGGTGCTTGCCGGTGAGGGTCGGCTCCGCGGCAGCGACCAGGTCCGCGGGCGGTCCCTCGAACACGACCAGGCCGCCGTCGTGGCCGGCGCCGGGGCCGAGGTCGATGATCCAGTCGGCGTGCGCCATCACGGCCTGGTGGTGCTCGATGACGATGACCGACTTGCCGGCGTCGACCAGCCGGTCGAGCAGGCCGAGGAGGTTCTCCACGTCGGCGAGGTGCAGGCCGGTGGTGGGCTCGTCGAGGACGTAGACGTCGCCCTTCTCGCCCATCTGCGTGGCGAGCTTGAGGCGCTGGCGCTCGCCGCCGGACAGCGTGGTCAGCGGCTGGCCGAGCGAGAGGTAGCCCAGGCCGACGTCGACGAGCCGGTCGAGGATCTTCACCGCGGCCGGGATCTTCGCCTCGCCGTCGCTGAACAGCTCGCGCGCGTCGACCACGGACATCTCGTGCACCTGGGCGATGTCCTGGCCGCCGAGCGTGTACTGCAGCACCTCGGCCTTGAACCGGCGGCCCTCGCACTCCTCGCACGGCGACTCGACGGTGGCCATCGGGCCGAGCTCGGTGAAGATCACGCCGGCGCCGTTGCAGGTCTCGCAGGCGCCTTCGGAGTTCGAGCTGAACAACGCCGGCTTCACGCCGTTCGCCTTGGCGTACGCCTTGCGGATCGGTTCGAGCATTCCGGTGTAGGTCGCGGGGTTGCTGCGCCGCGAGCCCTTGATCGCTCCCTGGTCGATGACGATCACCTCGTCGTGCCCGGCCAGCGAGCCGTGGATCAGCGAGCTCTTGCCGGAGCCGGCGACGCCCGTGACGACCGTCAGCACGCCGAGCGGCACGTCGACGTCGACGTCGCGCAGGTTGTGCGTGCTCGCCCCGCGCACCTCGATCGAGCCGCTGGCGGTCCGGACCGAGTCCTTGAGGCGCGCGCGGTCGTCGAGGTGCTTGCCGGTGATCGTGCCGCTCCCCCGCAGGCCGTCGATGTCGCCCTCGAAGCAGATGGTGCCGCCGCCTGCGCCCGCGCCGGGCCCGAGGTCGACGATGTGGTCGGCGATCGAGATCGTCTCGGGCTTGTGCTCGACCACCAGCACCGTGTTGCCCTTGTCGCGCAGCTGGAGGAGCAGGTGGTTCATCCGCTCGATGTCGTGCGGGTGCAGGCCGATCGTGGGCTCGTCGAAGACGTAGGTGACGTCGGTCAGCGACGACCCGAGGTGCCGGATCATCTTGGTGCGCTGGGCCTCGCCACCGGACAGGGTGCCGGCCGGGCGGTCGAGGGAGAGGTAGCCCAGGCCGATCTCGGAGAACGAGTCGAGCAGGTGCTGCAGTCCCTTGAGCAGCGGCGCGACGGACGGTTCGTCGAGGTCGCGCACCCATTCGGCGAGGTCGCTGATCTGCATCGCGCACAGGTCGGCGATCGACTTGCCGCCGATCTTCGACCTCCGCGCCTCGGGCGTGAGCCGGGTGCCCTCGCAGTCCGGGCAGGTCTGGAAGGTCACGGCGCGCTCGACGAAGCGCCGGATGTGCGGCTGCATCGCCTCGGGATCCTTCGACAGCATCGACTTCTGGATCTGCGGGATGATCCCGTTGAAGGTGAGGTTGACGCCCTCGACCTTGATCTTGGTCGGCTCCGACCACAGCATCGTCTCGAGCTGCTTCTTGGTGAACGACCTGATCGGCTTGTCCATCGGCAGACCCATGCCCTCGAAGAGCCGGCCGTACCACCCGTCCATCGAGTAGCCCGGCACCGTCAGGGCGCCGTCGTCGAGCGACTTGTCCTCGTCGTAGAGCGCGCTCAGGTCGATGTCGTTGACCTTGCCCATTCCCTCGCAGCGGGGGCACATGCCACCGAGGTAGACCTCCTGCTTGGCGATCCGCCGCTCGGTGCGCCCGCCCTTCTCGGTGGTCATCATCCCGCTGGCCTTGCGGGTCGGGACGTTGAACGAGTACGCCGTCGGCGGACCGACGTAGGGGTCGCCGAGCCGGCTGTAGAGGATCCGCAGCATCGCGTTGGCGTCGGTCGCGGTGCCGACGGTGGACCGGGGGTTCGCGCCCATCCGCTCCTGGTCGACGATGATCGCGGTGGTGAGGCCCTCGAGGTGGTCGACGTCCGGGCGGGCCAGCGACGGCATGAACCCCTGCACGAAGGCGCTGTAGGTCTCGTTGATCATCCGCTGCGACTCCGCGGCGATGGTGGCGAAGACCAGGGAGCTCTTCCCCGACCCCGAGACGCCCGTGAACACCGTGAGCCGACGCTTGGGCAGGTCGACCGAGACGTCCTTGAGGTTGTTCTCGCGAGCCCCCTCGACGCGGATCAGGTCGTGGTCGTCGGCCGGATGTGCTGTGGTCATGCGTGCTCGTCTCCCCTGTGTGGTCGTGCGCCCTCGACGTGCGGGCCATCCTGCCAGTCAGACGACCGGCGGCGCCTCCGTGTGACCACCGCCCGTGGGGATGAGGCGACGGTCAGGGTCGGCCTGACAGGGTTGGCGTCATGACCACAGACGACGACCAGCTCGGGACCGTTGCCGAGATCATGAAGGACACCCGCATCGCCGTGCTCACCTACGTCTCCCTCGAGGGCACGCTCGTGTCGACGCCGATGGGCACCCAGGACTTCGAGGACCCCGGCACGGTCTGGTTCCTCACCGAGCGCAACACCGACAAGGTGCACGCGATCCAGGCCGACCCGCGGGTCAACGTGTCGTACTCCAGTGACTCCGGCTGGGTCTCCCTCACCGGCACCGCCACGGTCAGCGACGACCGGGCCAAGCTGCACGAGCTCTGGGACGCCTCGGCGGGCGCCTTCATGACCGGTGACGCCGACGACCCGTCCAACGTGCTGCTGCGCGTCGACGGCCGCACCGCGGAGTACTGGGAGTCGCCCGGCAAGGTCAAGGCGGCGATCCAGGTCGCCAAGGGACTCATCGGCGGTCGCCCCGATCTCGGGGACAACGACACCGTCGACCTGTAACCCTTCTGCATGCTTGTCGACGCACACGGACCCGCACCCGCCGACGACGTCTGGCGGCGCTTCACGCAACCGGAGACCTGGCCCACCTGGGCGCACCTGATCCAGGGCGTGGACGCCACCGACGACGTCCTCGCCCCTGGCACCACGGGCACCGTCCACGGGCCGGCCGGTGTGCCGGTCTCGTTCACCGTCACCGACGTCGACCCCGAGCTGCGCTCGTGGTCGTGGACGGTCGGCGGCCGGTTCGCCGGCGCCGCGATGGACCACTTCGTGCTGCCCGCGCCCGGCGGCGGCAGCCGCGCGGTGATGCGGGTGCCCGGCCGGTCCTCGGCGCTCCTGCAGGGCTACCGCCTGCCCGCCACCCGCGCGCTGCGCCGCCTGGTGGCCCCGCCCGGCGGCACCGGTTCCGTGGAGGACGTGCGGGCCTTCGACTTCGCCTTCGCGCCGTCGTACACCGCAGCGGGTCGCGCCTTCGGGATCACCCCGGCCACCGCCACCGTCGAGGTCGGACCGCAGTGGCTCTACATCGCCTACGGGCCGTGGCGCCTCGTCACGCCGGTCGACAACGTCGCCTCGGTGGAGGTCACGGGTGGCTTCGCGTGGATCAAGACCGCCGGTCCGCCGCACCTGTCGCTGGAGGACCGCGGGATCTCCTTCACGACCAACGGCGACCGCGCCCTGTGCCTGACGTTCCACGAGCCGGTCCCCTCGATCGACCCCACGGCCACGATCACCCACCCGGGCGCCACCATCTCCGTCGCCGACCCCGAGGGCCTGGCGGAAGCACTGGGGCTCGAGGTCTAGCGACGTCGGGACCGGTCTGTCCTACGCTCCACGCATGGGAATCGTGCACCGCGCCACGCTCACGCCGTCCAAGCAGGAGCTGGTGGAGTCCTGGCTGCCCTCACGCGGCTGGGTGGCCGGTCGCCAGATCGCCGACAAGGTCGGCGAGTACCGGCTCGACGACCCGGCCGGCGAGGTCGGCGTCGAGACGATCCTGTGGCGCGCCGACGACGGCGCGGTGCTCCAGACCCCGCTCACCTACCGGGCCGAGCCGCTCGACGGCGCCGACGCGCACCTCATCGGCACCTGCGACCACTCGGTGCTGGGCCGGCGCTGGGTCTACGACGGGTGCGGCGACCCGGTGTGGGCCACCACGCTCGTGGCGGCGATCCGCACGGGCGGGTCGCAGTCACCGATGTACTTCGAGCAGGACGGGGAGCGCATCGACATCCCGGCCCGGGTGCAGGCCCGGGGCAGCGGGAGCGCGGACTCCGCCGAGCCGGTCGCTGCCGTCGACTCCGTGAGCGACGACGGTGACGTCACCACGGTCACCGCCGGAGCCACGCGGATCGCCCTGGCCCGCGTCGTCGGTACGCCGCTGGGCGAGGGCGAGCAGCTCAGCGGCACCGTCGTCGACAGCGGCGAGACCTCGGTGCTCGCGGTGCTCGTGACGCACTGACGACGGCCGGGCTCAGCCGCGGCTGAGCTCCAGCCCCAGCCACTCCGCGAGGGAGTGCAGCTCGGCCTCGACCCGGGCCCGACGCGCCGTCGACCACTCACCGTCCTCGTGGACGGCGTCGACGACCAGCACGCCACCCTCCCGGTCGGCGGTCGCGTCGACCTTGCCGACGAGCTCGTCGCCGTCGAGCACGGGCATCGCCCAGTAGCCCCAGAGCCGCTGGTCCGCGGGCTTGTACATCTCGAGCTGGTAGTCGAAGGCGAAGAGGTCGCTCATCCGCTTGCGGTCGAAGACCAGGCGGTCGAGGGGCGACAGGATCGCGGTGCGACCCTCGAACTCGTCGTCCAGCAGCGAGGGGTCGACCCGCCACAGCCCGCGGACGCCGTCCACGCGCGCCGGCTCCCCCGCGCCGCGTACGTCGTAGGGCTCGTGCCACGCCTCGAGCGCGCGGGGACGTGCCAGCCCGAGCGCACGCAGCCGCCGGGCGGCCAGGGTGCGGTGGGCCTGCTCCCCCGGCACGGCCGGGTCGCCCGGGTGGACCCGCTCGGCCAGGTCCCACCGGCGTTCGCGGCCCTCGCGTGAGGCGACGGCGACCTCGCCGCGCGCCTCCATGCACTCGAGGAGCTTCATCACGTTCTTGTTGTTGGTCCAGCCCGACGAGCGCCACGGCACCTCGCAGCTGTCGGGCAGGTCGCGGGCGGCCGTCGGGCCCTCGCTGCGCAGCAGCGCGAGGACCTCGCGTCGTGCGCCGTCGTTGGCCTGCACCCAGTCGCGGAGGTCCTCCTGCCACTCCTTGAGCGGCGGCTCCCCCGGCCAGGCGTCCATGTCGGCCTGGAACAGCGCCACGTCCTCGCTCGGCCGGAGCATCGCCTGGTGCTCGACCACGGCACCGTCGCCGACCAGCCCCGCGAGGTCGTCGGGGTCGTAGCCGGCCCCGAGGCGCGTCCACAGCGCCAGGTCGGCGTGCTCGGCGACGACCCGCGTCAGGTCCACCTGGAGGAAGCCGAGGTGGCGCAGCACCTCGAGCACGTCGTCGGGGCGGTCGGCGTCGAGCAGCTGCGCGCGGACCGCGATCCGGCGCGCCCGCGGACCGGACAGCTCGTGCGTCGTCACCGGGTCGCCCCCAGCCCGCTCACCGGCGCGTCACCAGGACAGCTCGGCGCAGGCGGCCGCGTCGGTCTCGACCTGCACCGTGGCGTGGTCGATGCCGTGGCGCTCGCGCAGCAGGGTGCGGGCGGACGCGAGCACCGCCTCGCGGTCGGCGGACGAGTCGGCGACCAGGTGGGCGGTGGCCACGTGCATGCCCGAGGTCAGGGTCCACAGGTGCAGGTCGTGGACACCGGTGACCCCGCCCATCGCCTCCAGCTCGGCGGCGACCACGTCGGGGTCGACACCGGCCGGCGCGTGCTGCCCGAGCACCGTCATCACCTCGCGGCCGAGCACCACGGCCCGGACCGCGACGAACAGGGCGATGGCCACAGCGACGGCGGTGTCCCACCAGCCCTGACCGGTGGTGATCACCAGGACCGCCGCGGCCATGACGCCGACGGAGCCGAGGCTGTCGGCCACCACCTCGAGGTAGGCACCCTTGACGGCGAGGCTCTCGGTCGCGCCACCACGCAACAGGGCGAGCGCGACGAGGTTGACGAGGAGGCCGAGGGCACCGACGACCAGCATCGGCGCGGTGGCGGGCTCCACGTCCTGGCCGAGGCGGCGTACGGCCTCGACGGCGACGTAGGCCGCCGTGCCCAGCATCAGCAGGACCGTGAAGCCCGAGGCGAACACCTCGGCCCGGTAGGAGCCGTAGGTGCGGCGTCCGGTGGTGTCGGGCCGGGTGGCGATGCGGGTGGCGGCGAGCGCGGCGCCGAGCGCGACCACGTCGGCCGCCATGTGACCGGCGTCGGAGAGCAGCGCGAGCGAGCCCGACCAGAGGCCGGCCGCCAGCTCGACGAGCAGGAACGACAGGACCAGCCCGAAGGCGACCGCGAGGCGCCAGCGGTGCCGGGCCCCCGCGTGACCGTGACCGTGTCCCGCACCCATGGGACCGATCGTAGGACACCGGTCCGCCGGGGCCGCGCGGGTGCCGACGGGTCAGACGGCCATGGCCCGAACGGGCCATTCGTGCCCCAATATCAGGCACTTCGCACGCGTTCTCGCCTGCACGGCGTCATGCGGTGGCAGTCTCGACGTCACCAGTAGGACATCTCGGAACACCAGCACTGCCGTGGGGGGCAACACCATGTGGGACACCGTCGAGACCAGCACGGTCCATCTCTCGCACGACCGTCCGTGCACCGGCTGCGGCCACGGGCCGCACACCTTCCTCCCGTGCTCGGACACGTGCGACTGCGCCCACGGGCGCGACCGGGCGCTCAGCGCCGTCTGAGCCGCCGCCGGAGCTTCGAGACCGCGCCCTCGTGCGGGGGCGGGTTGCCCTGATCGTCCAGGGCGTACGTCGCCACCTTCGCCAGACGCGGTCGGGCGTCGTCGTCGACCACCTTGCCGGTCAGCCACCACATCCGCAGGCTCCGCCCCGACACCTGCAGGCACGCCAGGTTGTTGTCGAACCACGGCCCCTCGGCGTAGCGCCAGGTCAGCGGTGGGTCGGGGACGCGTGCGGAGCGCGACGCCAGCCGGCCGGCCGGTCCGGCGACGCCGTACGACAGCACGGCGGTCGCGAAGCGCATGTTGCGTGAGAGCGGGTTGCGGATCGGTGAGCACACGGCCTGCAGCAGGGTGGACTGCAGGCGCCGCCCGCGATCCGTCGGCCACGCCTCGGTGACGTAGCTGTGGTGCACGTCGCCGGACAGGAAGGTCACCGTCGACGGGGCGCGCCCTCGCTCACCTGCGGCGACCTCCATGACCTGGCGGGCGACCTCCTGGAAGCTCTTCTGGAAGGCGCCCCAGTGCTCGAGGTCGACGGTCTGCCGGATCCGCTCGCCTGCGCGGGCGCCGCGGTCCCCCCAGGCGCCCTGCGCGAGCGCCTCGCTGAAGGCCTCGAGGTGGTGCAGCCCGCGGGCGAGCAGGAAGGGCAGCGACGTGCCGACCAGCAGGTGGTCGACGTCGCCACGCAGCTGCTCGTCGAGCCAGACCGCCTCGTCGGGGTCGAGCATGGCCCGCGCGTCGGGCCTGAGGTCGCGCGCGGCACGCGAGTCGACCACGACCAGGCGTGCCTGCGTGTCGAACTCGCGGACGTAGCTCCAGCGGTAGGTCTCGGGGTGCTGGTCGACCCGCTCGGCGAACGCGTCGATCGCGGCACCGAGGTCGTGCTCGTCGTCGCCGGCGTGGGCCACGACCTGCTGCCACAGCTCGTCCTCGGCACGCTGGGCGGGTGAGAGGTTGCCCAGGTGCTGGTAGACCCAGTAGGACGCCAGACCGGCGACGATGCGCCCGTGCCACCACGAGGTGGCCTCCATCTCCCGGCGCCAGTCCAGCGAGGTGTTCCAGTCGTCGCGGATGTCGTGGTCGTCGAAGATCATCGAGGTCGGCACGGTCGACAGCAGCCAGCGGTTGGCGTCGTCGGACCACGCCAGGCTGTAGAGGTGGGCGTACTCCTCGTAGTCCTGCAGCTCGGTCCACGGCGGCTGCTCGATGTCGCGGCGTGACTCGATGAAGGCGCGCATCTCGTCGGTCGTCTCGTCGGCGTAGACCTGGTCGCCGAGGAAGAGCACCAGGTCCGGAAGCTGCGGGGCCAGGTCGGGGTCGTCCGGCTCGGCGCTCTCGGCCGGCTCGACGTGGTCGGCCATCCGCAGCGCCCAGGCACGGAGCGCGTCGACGCCGTGCATCCGGTTGCCGGCCTCGTCGTGCGTCACCGAGGTGCGGCACGAGCCGAACGCCAGCCGCAGCGGGCGACCCGGCTCGAGCGTGGCGATCACCGGCGGCGGGAACGGCGAGTCCGGTTCCGGCCACACCCGTACCCCGTCGACGTCGACCGTGTAGGCCTCGGTGCTGCCGGGGTCGAGGTCGGCGAGCTCGACGAGCGCGTAGTGGTGCCCGTGGACCGCGAAGGTGCGCGCGGTCGAGGTGGCGTCGCCGCGCACGACGGTGACGGTGGCCTGGTCGCAGGTCTCCAGCCACACGGATGCGGACGTGTCGTCGACGTACCTCAGCAGGGGGCCCAGGACCAGCGGGCCGTCGGTCCCGGTCACGGCTGGAGCAGGACCTTGATCGCGCGGCGCTCGTCCATCGCGCGGTAGCCCTCCGGGGACTCGGCCATCGGCAGGGTCAGGTCGAACACCTGGCCCGGGTCGATGGCGCCGGAGAGCACCCGCTCGAGCAGGTCGGGGAGGTAGCGGCGGACCGGCGCCATGCCGCCGGCGAGGCCGACGTTCTTCTGGAACATCCGGCGCACCGGCAGCTCCACGCCGTGGGGCACGCCGACGAAGCCGACGGTCGCGCCGGGCCGGGCGACGGCGAACGCGGTCTTCATCGACTCGTCGGTGCCGACGCACTCCAGCACCGCGTCGGCGCCGATGCCCTGGGTGAGCTCGGCGATCCGGGCACCGCCCTCCTTGCCGCGCTCGGCGACGATGTCGGTCGCACCGAAGGCCCGGGCGATCGCCTGGCGCGGCTCGTGGCGCGACATCGCCACGACGCGCTCGGCGCCGAGCTGGGCCGCGGCCAGGACGCCGCACAGCCCCACGGCGCCGTCACCGATGACGACGGCGGTGCCGCCCGGCTTCACGCCCGCGGCGACTGCTGCGTGCCAGCCGGTGGGCAGGACGTCGGAGAGCGTGAGCAGCGAGGGGATGAGCGCCTCGTCGGGCATGCCGTCGGTCTTCACCAGGCTGCCGTCGGCCTGGGTGACCCGGGAGTACTCCCCCTGGCCGCTCTGGGTGAAGCCGGCGTGCACGCACGCCGACTGCACGCCCGCGCGGCAGTGGGCGCAGGTGTTGTCGCTGTGGCAGAACGGCACGATGACGAAGTCGCCGGGGCGGAAGTCCTTGACGTCGGAGCCCACCTCCTCGACGACGCCGACGCACTCGTGGCCGATCGTCGAGCCGGCGTCGATGTCGTTGTGACCGCGGTAGGGCCACAGGTCCGAGCCGCAGATGCAGCCGGCGACGACCCTGACGATCGCGTCGGTCGGCTCCTCGATCGTGGGGTCCGCGACCTCCTCGAAGCGGACGTCACCGGGGGCGTGGATCGTGGTTGCTCGCATGGTCGCGATCCTGCCACGCGCCCACGACCATCCTCTCGCCCGTAGGGACGGGGTGGGCCCACTCCCCCGCCCTCCGGCCGGGTGTGGGTCCGGCGCGGCCAGAATGGCTTTATCTCATATTTGAGATACCGTGGTGGGCATGGCTGACTACAAGGGCCGCATCGGCAACCTGATCCGCGACGCGCGCAAGCACCGCGGGCTCACCCAGCACCAGCTCGCAGAGCTCCTCGGCACCAGCCAGAGTGCCATCAACCGCATCGAGAAGGGGCACCAGAACCTCTCGCTCGAGATGCTCGCGCGCATCGGCGCAGCCCTCGACTCCGAGATCGTCGCCCTCGGCGCCGGACCCACGCACCTGCGCGTCGACGGTCCGACCACGCTGTCGGGCTCGATCGACGTCAAGACCTCCAAGAACGCCGGTGTCGCCCTCCTGTGCGCCTCCCTGCTCAACAAGGGTCGTACGACGCTGCGCAAGGTGGCGCGGATCGAGGAGGTCAACCGCCTGCTCGAGGTGCTGAACTCCCTCGGCGTGGCCACCCGCTGGGTCGGTGACGACAACGACCTGGAGATCATCCCGCCCGCCGAGCTCAACCTGACGGCCATCGACGAGGCGGCCGCGCGCCGCACCCGTTCGGTGATCATGTTCCTCGGCCCGCTCCTGCACCGCTACGAGGAGTTCGAGCTCCCCTACGCCGGCGGCTGCAACCTCGGCGAGCGCACCGTCGAGCCGCACATGTCGGCCCTGCGACCGTTCGGCCTCGAGGTCAAGGCCACGGACGGCGCCTACCACGCGAGCGTCAACCGGACCATCGAGCCGACGCGCCCGATCGTCCTCACCGAGCGCGGCGACACCGTCACCGAGAACGCCCTCATGGCGGCCGCCCTGCACCCGGGCACCACGGTGATCCGCAACGCCTCGTCCAACTACATGGTCCAGGACCTCTGCTTCTACCTGCGCAAGCTCGGCGTCGGCGTGGAGGGCATCGGCACGACCACGCTGAAGGTCACCGGCAAGACGGCCATCGACGTGGACGTCGACTACTCCCCCTCCGAGGACCCGATCGAGGCGATGTCGCTGCTGGCTGCCGCCATCGTGACCCGCTCCTCGATCACCATCCGCCGCGTGCCGATCGAGTTCCTCGAGATCGAGCTGGCGACGCTGGAGGAGATGGGCTTCCACTACGACCGCTCCGCCGAGTACGTCGCCAACAACGGCGAGACCCGGCTGGTCGACATCACCACGCACCCCTCCGACCTCCGGGCGCCCCTCGACAAGATCCACCCGATGCCGTTCCCGGGCCTCAACATCGACAACCTGCCGTTCTTCGCCGTCATCGCCGCGGTCGCCGACGGCCAGACCCTCCTCCACGACTGGGTCTACGAGAACCGGGCGATCTACCTCACCGAGCTCAACAAGCTCGGTGCGCAGGTCAAGCTGCTCGACCCGCACCGCGTGCTCGTGGAGGGCCCGACGCACTTCTCGGGCGCGGAGATCGTCTGCCCGCCCGCCCTGCGCCCCGCCGTGGTCCTCCTGATCGCCATGCTCGCGTCGAAGGGCCGCAGCGTGCTGCGCTCGACGTACGTCATCCACCGTGGCTACGAGGACCTCGCCGAGCGCCTCAACGAGCTCGGCGCGAACATCGAGACGTTCCGCGACATCTAGCTCGGGGAGCACCGGCCCCGTTGGTCGAGGAGGTCGCGCAGCGACCGTCACGAGACCCCTCAGCCCTGGTCGCCTGACTGGACGGGTCTCGTGACAGGCGCTAGCGCGCCTTCCTCGACCAACGGGCTGCGCCAGGGCGCTCGGCGCCCGACGTCGTCTGGACTGACGAGCGAGTGAGCGCGACGAGCGCAGCGAGGCAGCTCGGGAGCGAGGAGGGAAGACGACGTCTTCAGGGGCGCCGAGCATCAGCGAGCGGAGCGAGCTCAGTTGAACAGCGTCTCCACCCACGCCCGGGAGACCTTGCCCATCGCGGGCGGGGCGGTCATGTCGGGGGTGATGCGGGGCAGCGGGGCGGTGTGCTGGCCGGCGTTGCGGTGCCAGTCGTTCTCGGCCTCGATGAGCAGGCCGAGGTCGGCGCGGGAGAGGAACACCCCGTGGCCGTCGGGACACTGGGCGACGGCGGCCTCACCGAGGTTCCGCTCCTCCATCTCGGCGCCGCACCGGGGACACGTCATGCTCTCCATCCCCCGACGGTACTCCGCGCCCCCATACTTTCCCCCGTGAACTCACCGGGCTACCTCGACTCGCCCCGCCCCCTGGCCTTCGCCCACCGGGGCGGCGCCTACCACCCCGACATCGAAGGCCTGGAGAACACCCTGGTGGCGTTCGCCCATGCGGTGGACCTCGGCTACACCTACCTCGAGACCGACGTGCACGTCACCAGCGACGGCGTCCTGCTGGCCTTCCACGACACCGTCCTGGACCGGGTCACCGACCGCACGGGCAGCATCGCCGACACCACGTGGGCCGAGGTCCAGCAGGCCCTGATCGGCGGCTCGGAACGCGTGCCGACGCTCGCCGCGCTGTTCGACGCCTTTCCGGACGCACGGTTCAACATCGACCTCAAGTCCGACGGTGCCGTCGAGGCGCTCGCGGTGTTCATCGAGGAGCGCGACGCGTGGGACCGGGTGCTGGTGGGCTCGTTCTCGGGTCGGCGGATGCGCGCGTTCCGACGGCGTACGCGGGGGCGTGTGGCCACCTCAGCCGGGCCGTTGGAGGTCGTCGCCTTCGTCCTCTCCCCCAGCGCCCGCCTGGCCCGGTGGCTGACGCGGGGCCGGCCCGTCGCGCTGCAGGTGCCGCACCGCCAGGGCCGCGTCCTCGTCGCCTCGAGCGGGCTCGTACGCCGTGCGCACGCGGCCGGCCTGCAGGTGCACGTCTGGACCATCGACGACCCAATCGAGATGAACGCCCTCCTCGACCGTGGTGTCGACGGCATCATGACCGATCGCACGGACATACTCAGGGACGTGCTCCGCGCACGCGGACTGTGGAACGGCGCCGAGAGCCGTCGGGAGGGTGACTCATGAGTCAGATCGAGGGGGGCATCGCCGACCTGGCGCCGCTCGCGCAGGCCAAGGAGCAGAAGGCCTGGTACTGGTACGACTGGGCCAACAGCGCCTTCGTCACCACCGTCGGCACCGTGATGTTCGCGCCCTACATCATCTCCGTCGCCGAGGACGCCGCCGTCGACGACCGGGTCTCGCTGCTCGGCATCGCGGTGGCACCTGGCTCGCTGCCGTCGTACCTCGTCACCTTCGCGACCATCCTGTCCGCGATCCTGCTGCCGCCGCTCGGTGCCTTCATGGACCGCACGGAGAAGAAGCGGAAGTGGCTGGGTGGCTTCGCCTGGGCGGGCGCGGGCTTCGGTTCGCTGCTGTGGTTCTGCCGCGACGGCAACTGGCAGATCGGCGCAGTCGCGATCATCTTCGCCAACCTCTGCCTGGCGGCCTCGATGGTCGTCAACGACTCGATCCTGCCGATCATCTCCGACGAGGCGAACCGCGACCGGGTCTCGTCCCGCGGCTGGGCCTGGGGCTACCTCGGCGGCGGCTTGCTGCTGGTGGTCAACCTCGCGCTCTTCACCCTGCTGCCCTTCGGCCTCACCGAGGGCGAGGCGACCCGGATCAGCATGCTGTCGGCGTGCGTGTGGTGGGCTGCCTTCACCTTCATCCCCTACCTCCGCCTCTCCGACCACCCGCCGGCCGACGTCGAGCAGGTGGAGGGCAACGTGCTGGCCCGCAGCTTCGGCCAGCTCTTCGTCACGCTGCGCGAGATGAAGAACTACCCGATGGCCCTGACCTTCCTGCTCGCCTACCTGTTCTTCAACGACGGGATCCAGACCGTCATCGCGTCGTCCTCGACCTACGGCTCGAAGGAGCTCGGGTTCGGGCAGTCCGTGCTGATCGCCACGATCCTGCTGGTGCAGTTCGTCGCGTTCGGCGGCGCGTTGCTGTTCGGCCGCCTCGCCAACCGCTACGGCGCCAAGCACACCATCCTCGGCGGCCTGGTCGTGTGGATGCTGATCGTCACCGCGGCGCTCTTCCTGCCGGAGGAGTCCCTCGTGCCGTTCCTGCTCCTCGGCGCAGCCATCGGCATCGTCCTCGGCGGCACCCAGGCGCTGGCCCGGTCCTACTACTCGCTGCTGATCCCGAAGGGCAAGGAAGCCGAGTACTTCAGCTTCTACCACGCGATGGACCGTGGTACGTCGTGGTTCGGCACGCTCGTGTTCGGCGTGGTCTTCCAGCTGACCGACTCCTACCGACCCGCCATCTTCGCGCTCATCGCCTTCTTCGCGGTCGGCGGCCTGCTGCTCATGCGGGTCGACACCGCACGCGGGATCCGCGATGCGGGCAACGAGCAGCCGGCCGTCATCTGAGGGCCGCCGCCCGGATCCGGGGCCCGCTGGGGCGTGACTCCGGCGGGTTGCACCCCTGGGGGTGAAGTTCGTCTCGCCTGAGGGCGGATCCGCGGGTCTCGAATCCACGGAATGTGGGCAGCCCCGCTACCGTTGAAGGATCACAGGGGATGGGCCGCGCCGTCACGAGCGGCGTCACGAACCCAGTTCTGGCCCGTCTCACCTTTGACCCGGTACAACACGTACGACGGGTGTCAGCAACCCATTGGAGGTGGGCACGGTGGCGGAGCGCACACTGCGTGGCGCGAGGCTCGGCGGCCAGAGCTTTGAGGACGAGCGCGGCATCGAGTTCGCAGCTCGTCAGCAGGTCGGTTATCGATGCAAGCAGGGACATGACTTCGAGGTCACGATGTCGGTCGAGGCCGACATCCCGGCGAAGTGGGAGTGCCCGCGCTGCGGCGAGGAGGCACTGAGCACGGCCGGCATCCTCCCCGAGGAGAAGGTCGAGAAGCCGGTCCGCACGCACTGGGACATGCTCCTGGAGCGTCGCTCGGAGAAGGAGCTCGAGGACATCCTCAAGGAGCGTCTCGAGCTGCTGCGCGGCGGCGAGATCGGCCCGGCGCACCTGCACCGCGCGAACAAGAAGAAGCGAGTCAGCTGACCGCTCGACCTCGCGGTCGACCCGGTCGAGTCACTCGACCACGTCGCCCTGGACCACGGGCCCCTCGCCCTCCGGTCCGGGGCGTCGTCCATTTCCGGGCACCGGGCCCGGGCCGGAACCGGGACCGAAACCGAGACCGGGCCCGAAGCCGGACCCGAACCCGGACCCGAACCCGGTGGCACCCGGCACGACGACGAGCCGGCGCTCGACGACGGTGGTGAGCAGCCGCCGGGCGACCGGGCGGGTGAACGGGAGGATCAGCAGGATCCCCACCGCGTCGAGCAGGAAGCCCGGGCTCAGCATCAGCGTCCCGCCGATCAGGATCAGCGCACCGTCGGCGAGCTCGCGAGCCGGCATCCGGCCACCCTGGAGCGCCTCGCGCAGCGCCCGCCAGGCCCGACCACCCTCCCGCTTGATCAGCCAGGCGCCGACCATGCTGTCGAGCACCAGCAGCAGGATGGTCCACCACGGGCCGACCAGCTGGCCGACCTGCAGGATCGCCCAGATCTCGGCGAGCGGCACGAGCACGAACGCGGCGGCCAGGGCCGGGCGCACCCAGCCCCGCCGGCGGGCGGGGGTACGGCGGGGGCCGGCCGGGTGGGTCACGGTCGTCCCCGGCGACGACGCAGCTGCGCACGCCGCTCGGCCAGTCCCCAGCGGGTGATCAGCTGGAGCGACTCGCGGGCGACCTGACCGCTCATCTTGGAGTCGCCGCGCTCGCGCTCGATGAACTCGATGGGCACCTCGGTGAGGCGCAGGCCCTGGGTGAGCGTGCGGTAGGCCAGGTCGGTCTGGAACACGTATCCAGTAGACCTCACCGTGCCAAGGTCGATCTTCTCGAGCGTGGTGCGGCGGAAGAGGCGGTAGCCGGCGGTGGCGTCCTTGACGTTGATGCCGAGCAGCAGCCGGACGTAGAGGTTGCCCCCGCGCGAGAGTGCGAGGCGCTGCACCGGCCAGTTCACGACCGATCCGCCCGGCACGTAGCGCGAGCCGATGACCAGGTCGGCGGTGCGCAGCGCGTCGAGCAGGCGGTGCAGCTGCTCGGGCTGGTGGGAGCCGTCGGCGTCCATCTCGCCGATGACGTCGTAGCCCGCCTCGAGCGCGACGTCGAAGCCGTGGAGGTAGGCCGCGCCCAGGCCGGCCTTCTCGGTGCGGTGCACGACGCTGACGGCGACGTCGGCCGCAGCGAGCCTGTCGGCGATCGCACCGGTGCCGTCGGGGCTGTTGTCGTCGACGATCATCACGTCGACACCGGGCTGCGCGACGCGGAGGCGTCCGACGATCCACTCGATGTTCTCGGACTCGTTGTAGGTCGGGACGACCATCACGACACGGCCGAGGCCTTCGACACTCACGCGGTGCTACCTCGATCCACGGGCTGCTGGGAGGGGACTGGCGACTGGCGGTCGCCACGTCGCCGACGACGATAGGCCACGAACACCAGTGCGGTGTGACAGACGAGGAACGCCAGGGTGAACCGTGCCGGCCACACGCCCGCGCGCACGGCCGGGGTGAGCGTGGTGCTGAGCCCGACCTCCTCGACCAGCACGTCCTGCCCCCGCGCCGGCACCGAGGACACGACCGTCCCGTCCGGGCGTACGACGCCGGAGACACCGTTGATCGCCGCGACCACCACCCAGCGCCCCGTCTCCAGGGCCCGCAGCCGGCTGATCTCGAACTGCTGGTCGAGCTGGGCGGTGCGGCTGAACATCGCGTTGCTGGTCTGCACGGCCACCAGCTCGGCGCCGCGGGCGACCTGGCCGGCGATGCCCTCGTCGTAGGCGACGTCGAAGCAGATCGCGTCGGCCACCCGCACGTCGCCGATCCGGAGCGGCTCGAGGCCGGTGCCGCGGGCCATGTCGCGCGGGACCATGCGCAGCTTGCCGTAGGTCTCGGGGATCAGGCTGCCGCGGAAGGGGATGTACTCGCCGTAGGGCACCGGGTGCCGCTTGGTGTAGCGGTCGCCGCTGCCGAGACCGGGGCGGTAGACGATCCCCTGGTTGAGCACCTGGGTGTCGTCGAGCGGGTCGTTGGACATCGCACCGACCAGGACCGGCACGCCGATGGCGTCCGAGGCGGCCACGATTCCCGCGCGCACCCCGACGTCGGTGAACGGGTCGACGGCGGTGGAGTTCTCCGGCCAGATGACGAAGTCGGGTTGCTCCTGCTCCCCCGCCGCGACCGCGTCGGCGAGCTCCTCGGTCAGCCGGACGTGGTTCGCGGTGACGTCACGGTGCACCGACACGACGTCGACACCGGAGCCGGGGACGTCGCCCTGCACCGCCGCGACGGTGGTCGTGTCGCTCTCCTCGACCTGGAAGGGCAGCAGCACGGGCAGCGCGGTGACGGCCGCCAGCGCGGCCACGACGGCGTACGACGTCCGCGGGGTCGCGCGGGCGCTGACCAGCAGCCACGCCAGCGTCGTACCGGTCAGCGCGACGAGGAAGCTGACCCCGGTCATGCCGATCCACGGCAGCGCGTCGCCCCAGGGCGTGTCCGCGGTCGCGTAGGCCAGCCGGCCGAAGGGCATGCCGGAGAAGGGGAACCCGCTGCGCCACGTCTCGATGCCCACCCACCACAGCGCCGCCCAGACCGGCCACGCGCGCAGTCGCAGGCTCCAGGACAGCCCGAGGCCCAGCGGCACGAAGAACGCCGCCTCGAGGGCGCACATCGCGATCCACGCGTCGGTGCCGACCGCGCGCATCCACTCCATGACGGCGTAGGTGAAGGTGATGCCGAAGAACAGGCTGGGCAGCCACGCGCGCCCCGGTCGCAGTCCGCGCACGGAGAGCACCAGCGCGGCGATCGCCGGGGGCATCAGCCAGGACAGGCCGATCGGCTCGAAGCCGGCTGCCAGGACGAGGCCGCCGACGAGGGCGAGGAGGCAGCGCAGCGGCACGGACAGACCGTAGCCGACCGCCGTGCACGGCCTGGCGCACGGACCCGGGAGCCTGCAGCGGTGCGGGAGGGACGAGGGGGCTTCGGACCGACACACGACCGTCTGGCTGACGACCGCACGAAGTTGTCTAGCGCCCCGAGGTCCCTCCCGCATCCAGCCACCGCGGGGCACCGCCGACGGGTCGCCGAACGGTGGGCATCGCTGGCTTCGCGTCCCACACGTTACAACTCCCCACTGCCGAAGGCGCCACCCGCGGGCTGCACAGGCGGACCACGGAACCCTCCCTCCCGCAGCAGGTGCTGTCAACACGGCCCTGACCTGCGTGGACGCGCGTTCATGCAGGTCAACGCACTGGCATCCGGTTGAAAGTCGTCGGACAAAATCTGCCGTGGCCCGGCGTGTCGCCGAGGACACGCCGCGGCACGCGCCGCGCCCGCCTACTTCGGGGGTACGACGACCGTGCCGGTCGCCGTGGTGGCCACGATCGGCGGGTCGAGGACCTCGGCGGCCCCCGGGGCGTCGGGCGTCGGGGCACCGCGCCCGACGACGTGCACGGCGAAGTCCATCACCCGGCTGCGGGTGCCCTCCCTCACGAGCGTCGCGGTGATCTCGAGGACGTCCCCGGCGCGCACCGGCGCGGCGAACTGGACGTCGGAGTAGGAGGCGAAGAGCCCCTCGTCACCGTCGAGCACGATGCACATCTCGGTGGCCACGTCGCCGAACAGGCCGAGGCTGTAGGCGCCGTCGACGAGGTTGCCGGCGTAGTGGGCGTGCGCGTAGGGGACGTAGCGGCGGTGGGTGACCACCGTGCCGACGCGGGACGAGCCGGTCGAGGGAACGCTCATGAGGCCTTCTCCTTGCTGCGGGCGAGCTTGTGCACGATGAACGAGGCGACCTCGCCCGGCGTCGTACCCCTGCTGAACACGCGGTCGACACCGAGCTCGCCGGCCATCGTCTCGTCGAAGCGGGGGCCGCCGACGACCAGCAGCGGACGCTTCGCGGCGGGGTAGGCCTCACGGAACGCGGCGGACATCTCGCGGGTGTTGAGCAGGTGGGCGTCGCGCTGCGTGACGACCTGCGAGACCAGGACGGCGTCGGCCTTCTCCTCGCGGGCCGCCTCGACCAGCTGCGGCACGGAGACCTGGGCGCCGAGGTTCACGACCTTGAGCTCTCGGTAGTACTCCAGGCCCTTCTCCCCCGCGAAGCCCTTGATGTTGAGGATCGCGTCGATGCCGACCGTGTGCGCGTCGGTGCCGATGCACCCGCCGACCACGACCAGACGCCGTCGCAGCGAGCGCTTGATCGCCGCGTTGGCCTCCTTCGGCGTCAGCAGCGGGAAGTCGCGCTCGACCACCTCGACGGTGCTGGGGTCGACGAGGTGGTTCACGCGGCCGTAGACGACGAAGAAGGTGAAGCCCTCCCCCATCGGCTTGGCGTGCACGACCAGCGCCGGGTCCATGCCCATCTTGTTGGCGAGCTGCACCGCGGCGCCCTCGGCGACCTTGGAGTGCTCGATGGGCAGGGTGAACGACAGCTGCACCATGCCGTCGCCAGTGGTGTCGCCGTAGGGTCGGATCAGGCTCACTTCTCCCCCTCGAGGATCTCGGTCGCCGGGTTGTAGTAGCCGGCCGCCTTGCGGGCGACGCCGTCGAGGCCCCTGCCCTTGTCGGCCGGGCGCTTCATCAGGCCGAAGGTGCCGTCGGCGATGGCCGACAGCAGCGGCGGCTCGCCGGGCACGCTGCGGTCGGCCTTGATCTCCTCGAGCAGGTCGATCGACTCCCCGAGCACCTCGCGGGCGCGGTTGGCGATGAAGCCGTCCGGGGCCGGCCGGAAGTCCTCGTGCAGCTTGCCCGCGGCGTTCATGACGTAGCGGACGTTCTGCAGGGCCAGGTCGCGGTCGGAGATCCACGGCGTCACCACGGCCTCGGTCATCATGCCGACCAGCAGGATGCCCTGCCCGGTGAGGGCCCCGACCAGGTTGAAGAAGCCGTCGAGGAGGTAGCCCTTGAAGATGTCGCCGGTCATGTGCCGGGTCGGGGGCATCCACTTGAGCGGCGCATCGGGGAACAGCTCGCGGGCGAGCATCGCGTGGGCCAGCTCGAGGCGGAACGAGTCGGGCACCTCGGGGTCGATCTCGAACGCGTGGCCGAGCCCGAGCTGCCAGTCCTCGAGGCCGGCCTCCTTGGCGAAGTACTCGTTGAGGAGCTGGCTCGTGGTGACCGTGTGGGCGGCCTCGATGGCGTCGGCGGTGGTGAGGTAGTTGTCCTCGCCGGTGTTGATGATGATGCCGGCGCGGGCGTGGATCTGGCGGCTGAAGCGCTGGTCCACGAAGGTACGGATCGGGTTGATGTCGCGGAAGAGGATGCCGTACATCGAGTCGTTGAGCATCATGTCGAGCCGTTCGAGACCGGCCAGCGTGGCGATCTCCGGCATGCAGAGCCCCGACGCGTAGTTGGTCAGCCGGACGTAGCGGCCGAGCTCCCTGGACGTCTCGTCGAGGGCCGCGCGCATCAGGCGGAAGTTCTCCTGGGTGGCGTAGGTGCCGGCGAAGCCCTCGCGCGTCGCGCCCTCGGGCAAGAAGTCGAGGAGCGACTGCCCCGTCGACCGGATCACGGCGATGACGTCGGCGCCCTCCCGCGCGGCGGCCTGCGCCTGCGGGATGTCCTCGTGGATGTCGCCGGTGGCGACGATCAGGTAGATCCAGGGCTTGCTGGGGGCGTCGCCGACCTTGGCGACCATCTTCTCGCGGGCGGTGCGCTGGCGGTCGATCTGCTTGATGCCGGCGGCGACCGCCTTGCGCGACGCGGCGGTGGCGCGGGTGGCGTCCTTGCCCTCCGGGACCCGGAACGTCACCGACCCCGCGGCGGCCTTCTGCGCGAGGGTGAGCAGGTCGTCGCCCTCGCCCCGCAGGAGTGCGTCCCACACGGGCAGGCTCACGCCGTGCTCGAGCCCGACGTCCGCGCGTACGGCGTCGGCGAGCCGGTTGACCCACGGCGTGCCGTCGGGGTCGGCTCCCCCGAGCCCGGCCAGGCGCAGCGTGGCGCGCTCGACGCTCACGGTGGTGTGGCGCTGGGCCAGGTCGACGATGGGCTTGCCCACCTGGCGGGCCAGCGTGCGCGCACGGCGTACGTCGGACTTGTCGATGCCGAGCTGGCTCGACGGCTTCCTCGTGTTCCTCGTGGTGGCCATCAGAGCCTCCGCTCGAACAGGCCGCGCACGCCGGCGTCGGCGCGCAGCAGCTCCATGGCGTACGCCGCGTGGCCGGGCACGTAGCCGTTGCCCACGAGCATCCGGACGTCGGCCGCCAGTCCCTCCGCGCCCAGCGCGGCCGCACTGAAGCTGGTGGCCATGGAGAAGAAGATCACGGTGCCGCCCTCGGCCGTGGCGAGGATGGCCCCGCCCTCGCAGCCGGGGACGTCGACGCACACGACGGTCACGTCGGCCGGTCCACCGGCCGCGGCGACCGCGTCGCGCAGTGCGATCGGGTCGCGGGCGTCCGCGACGGCGACGACGTCGGCCAGTCCGGCGCCGGTCAGCAGGTCGTGCTCGGCCTGGTGGGGCACCACGCCGATGGTGCGCGCCGCGCCGGCCGCGCGTGCGGCGGCCAGGCTGAGCGAGCCGGACTTCCCGGCGCCGCCGATCACGGCAACGGTGGGCGCGGCGCCGCGGGCGGCGTACTCCCCCACCACGCGGGCGGTCAGGGCGGGCGCGCCGCAGACGTCCATCACGCTGAGTGAGAGCGCCGGGTCGAGGTCGTCGGGGATGACGGCGGCGATCGAGCGGCCGAAGAGGACGGCGTAGCCGTCGCACGGCACCTGCTCGCTGCGACCGTCCCAGCCGGCGAGGCCGTCCTCGATCACGAGCGGGGTCAGGGTGAGGCTGACGAGCGTCGCCACCCGGTCGCCGACGGAGAGGCCGAGCGGTGAGTCGGGGCCGACCTCCTCGACCGTGCCGACCAGCATGCCGCCCGAGCCGGTCTCCGGGTTCTGCATCTTGCCGCGGGCGGCCACGATGTCGAGCACCGCGGCCCGCACGGCGTCGCCGTCGGGCGCACCATCGGTCGTGTGCGTGCGCTCGAGCTGGCGGAAGGACGCCGCGTCGAGGTTGAGGCGCTCCACGCGCACCCGCACCTCGTCGGGCCAGAGCTCGGCGCGCGTGTCGAGCCGCTGCGCGGCCTGAGGCAGAACGACGCCCTCGTCGAGGACGCGGTGCAGACCGGTCGGGTCGCCGGTGCGGGGCTCCGTGTGGATGTCCGAGGGGGGTGTCATTCAGGTCATCCTTCTTGATTCGTGCTCGACAGCCGTAAATCTTGCGGCGTGGCATTGGACTCGCCGCACGTTCTCCACGTACTCTTCCAGATGTGGCGCCGCCCACACAACCGGCGCGCCGTCAGGTCGCCATCACGGCCCAGTACCGGCCCAGCACCGAGGAGAACCCATGAGCATCGAGACCGCCACGCCCCTGGAGCTGGCACTCGAGTCCGGACAGCCCTACCCCTACGAGCGGGTCGAGCTCGTCGAGCCCGACTGGACGCGGTTCCCCGGCTGGGCGGGCGTCACCGCCGAGGAGTGGGCCTCCGTGCAGTGGCAGCGCGCCCACTGCATCAAGAACGTCAAGCAGCTCCGCGAGCTCATGGGTGACCTGCTCGACGAGCGGTTCTACGCCGACCTCGAGCGCGACCAGGCCGAGCGGGCCACCATGTCGATGCTGGTGCCGCCGCAGATGATGAACACGATGGTGCCGACCGAGACGCCCGGCGGCGCCGGCTCGCTCACCGAGGCGTTCTACGCCGACCCGGTGCGCCACTACATGATCCCGGTGTTCAGCGACCGCCGCACGGACTGGCCCTCGCACCCCCACGCGGCGCGTGACTCCCTCCACGAGCACGACATGTGGGCCACCGAGGGCCTCACCCACCGCTACCCCACCAAGGTGCTCGCCGAGCTGCTGCCGACCTGCCCGCAGTACTGCGGCCACTGCACCCGCATGGACCTCGTCGGCAACTCGACCGTCGTCATCGACAAGCTCAAGTTCGCCGGCAAGCCCAACGACCGCCTCGGCGACATGCTCGACTACCTGCGCCGCACCCCGTCGGTGCGCGACGTCGTCGTCTCCGGCGGCGACGTGGCCAACATGCCGTGGCCCCGCCTCGAGGCGTTCCTGACCGAGGTCCTCGCGGTCGACAACATCCGCGACATCCGGCTCGCGACCAAGGCGCTCATCGGCCTGCCGCAGCACTGGCTGCAGCCCGACGTCGTCGAGGGCGTCAACCGCGTCGCGACGCTGGCCCGCTCCCGCGGCGTCTCGCTGGCGATGCACACCCACGCCAACCACGCGAACTCCGTCACGCCGATCGTGGCCGAGGCGACCCGCGCGATGCTCGACGCCGGCCTGCGCGACGTACGCAACCAGGGCGTGCTGCTCAACGGTGTCAACGCCGACCCGCACGCACTGCTCGACCTGTGCTTCCGGCTGCTCGACGGCGCGCAGATCATGCCCTACTACTTCTACATGTGCGACATGATCCCGTTCTCGGAGCACTGGCGGGTCTCGCTCGCCGACGCCCAGCGCCTGCAGCACCACATCATGGGCTACCTGCCGGGCTTCGCGACGCCGCGCATCGTGTGCGACGTGCCGTTCGTCGGCAAGCGCTGGGTGCACCAGAACGCCGACTACGACACCGAGCACGGCATCTCGTACTGGACGAAGAACTACCGCACCTCGATCGAGGCGACCGACGCCGAGGCGCTGTCGCGCCACTACGAGTACTACGACCCGATCCACACGCTGCCCGAGTCCGGCCAGCAGTGGTGGGAGCAGCACGGTCGCCTGGACGAGGCCTCGCTCAAGGCCGCCGAGATGGCCGAGGCCTCTCGCCGCACCGCCGCCCTCCAGGCCTACTGACCGGCCGGCCCACCTCCGGGGGGCGGTGGGCCGGCCACCTTCCCCGGCCTCGTCGTTGGTGGTTTCCCCGCGCCGACCTCCCAGTGATCCCCGGCTGACCGGGGATCGCTGAACATGTCGGCCCGTGCACGGCCTGACAAGTTCAGCGAGAGCCTGACAAGTCGGGCCACCCCTGCCCTGTGGTGGGCCGTCGGAGGCGCACAGCTGGACGTCTCGGGACCTTCTCCACAGGGAGCTGGTCCGTCCACTGCGACGGCGTTCGGTGTCGGTCACCGTGGACCGCATGGAGGCACGACTACGAGTCCTGGTGGCCGAGCACGGGGTGTTCTCGCGCAAGGAAGCCCTCGCTGCGGGCTACCACGACCACGCGATCGCGGGTCTGGTCCGGAGTGGCGCGTGGGTGCGCGTGCGACGCGGAGCGTACGTCTTCGGTGACGGTTGGGTGGGGCTGACGGACAACCAGCGGTACGCCGTGCTGTGCCGCGCCGCGGTTCGACAGGCCCAGACACGGGTGGTCTTGAGCCACACGAGCTCCGCCAATGAGTACGGCGCTCCCCTGTGGGAGTGCGACCTCACCACGGTGCACCTGACCCGGCCCGATGAGCGTGCCGGGCGAGCCGAGGCAGGCATCGTCCAGCATCGTGGCGTCATCGTCGACGGCGACGTGATCCTTCGCAACGGGCATGAGGTCATGAGCGCAACGCGTACTGCGCTCGAGCTCACCCTGTCGCACGACGTAGAACACGCCCTGGTCGAGATCGACTACCTGCTCCATCAGGGATTCACGACGCTGGACAAGTTGAGAGCGCGCTACGACTCCATGACCCACTGGCCGTGCAGCCTCACCACTGATCTGGTGCTCCGTCTTGCGGACGGGCGGTCGGAGTCGGTCGGCGAGACGCGGGCGCGCTTCCTTTGCTGGGCCCAGCATCTCCCGGCACCGATCCCCAACTATCCGATCCACGACGAGAGAGGCATCGAGATCGCGCGAGTCGACCTTGCATGGCCAGCGCTGGGTGTGTTCCTGGAGTTCGACGGGAAGTCGAAGTACCTGGAACACCGGCGGGAGGGCGAGTCGATCGTGGACTGCGTGCTTCGGGAGAAGGAGCGAGAGTCCCGCATCTGCGAACTGACCGGCTGGCGCTGCATCAGGATCGTGTGGGCCGACCTCTACCGGCCTGCTTACACAGCGATGCGAATCCGCACGCTGTTCCGGCAGCCGGCTGCGTGAGCAAGGTTGTCAGGCTGTCGCTCAACTTGTCGGGGCTTGCACGGCCTGACAAGTTCAGCGATCCCCGGCTGACCGGGGATCACGAAGAGCCGCCCCTCAGAGGCGGGCGAGGAGCTCGGGGGCGGCGGCTGCGCCGAGCACCGTCGCCCACGCGAGGTGGGCGGCGACGTCGACGACGCGCCACTCCGCGCAGAGCGACGGGGACTGCCACTGCTCGTCGGAGAGGCCCTCGAGCGTGGTGATGAGGGCGTCGCGCTCCGACCGCATCAGGTCCGGCAGGTCCGTCACGACGCCTCCCGCGGGTCAGCCGATGGGGCGGTTCTCGTAAGGGGTGGAGAGGACGATGGTGGTGCGCGTCGAGACGCTGGCCGCGCCGCGGATCCGCGCCAGCAGCTCCTCGAGGGCGAGGGGCGTGGCGACGCGGATCTTGAGGATGTAGGACTCCTCGCCGGCCACCGACCAGCACGACTCGATCTCGGGTATCTCGACCAGCCGCTCGGGGTAGTCGTCGGGCTGCGAGGGGTCGATCGGCGTGATGGAGATGAAGGCGGTCAGCGGCCGGCCGAGCTGGTCGTGGTCGACCGTCGCACCGTAGCCCTTGATCAGCCCCCGCTGCTCGAGCCGCTTGACGCGCTGGTGCACCGCCGACGTGGACAGGTCGGTCGCCTTGCCGAGGTCGGTGAAGGACATACGACCGTCGGCGGCCAGCAGGGAGAGGATCTGCCGGTCCTTGGACTCGACCTCGGAGGTGCTCACGCCGCTCACACTAGTGCGATCCGGACAGGGCCTCCACGAGACGCACGGCAGACGAGCCGAGGTCCCACTTCTCGTCCAGCGCCACGACGGCGGCATGGTCGGCCGGCGTCCGCGGCCGGGCCAGGTCGGGCTCGCCGAGGTCGAGGTCACGGCGTACGGCGACCACCCGGGGCGCGACGGCGAGGTAGTCGGCGGCCGCCTTGATCTTCCCGCGCGGCCCGGGCCCCATCTCGGAGTCGGCGTCGGTGGCGGCCTCGATCACCGCCTCGATCGTGCCGAAGCGGTTGAGGAGCGTGGCCGCCGTCTTGTCACCCACGCCCGCGACGCCGGGCAGGCCGTCGGAGGCGTCGCCGCGCAGCGTGGCCAGGTCGGCGTACTGATGGGCGTCGACGCCGTACTTGCCGCGCACCCAGGCGTTGTCGACCCGCTCGTGCCTGCTCACGCCGCGGGCGACGTAGAGCACCCGGACGGCCGCGTCGTCGTCGACGAGCTGGAAGAGGTCGCGGTCGCCGGTGACGATGTCGACCGGCATCCCGGCCCCGGTGGCCAGCGTGCCGATCACGTCGTCGGCCTCCATCTCCGGGTGACCGACGACCGGGATGCCGTAGGCGTCGAGGACCGCCCGGATGATCGGGACCTGCGTCTCGAGCGGGTCGGGCACCTCCTCGACGTCGGGGCGCGGACCGGGCACCGCCCGCACCACCCGGTGCGCCTTGTAGGAGGGGATGAGGTCGACGCGCCACTGCGGTCGCCAGTCGTCGTCCCAGCAGCAGGCGAGGTGGGTCGGGTCGTACTCCCCCACCAGGCGGCTGATGAAGTCCATCAGGCCGCGCACCGCGTTGACCGGCGTGCCATCGGGTGCCTTCAGCGAGTCGGGCACCCCGAAGAAGGCGCGGAAGTAGAGGGACGCGGTGTCGAGCAGCAGGAGGCGGTCGCCGGAGTCGGTCACGCCGGTGAGCCTGCCACAGGCCTACTCGGCGAGCACGGAGTAGGCGACGACGCCTCGCTTGAGGGCGGCCGCGGCCTTGCGGGCCGTGCTGCGCAGCGGCGAGTCGCCGGCGGCGTCGGCCACCTGGCCGCACAGGTCGAGCAGCTGCTTCATCCAGCGCACGAAGTCGCCGGCGGACAGGCCGGTGACCATCAGCACGTCGTCGAGGTCGTCGCCCTCCGCCCAGCGCCACGCCGCCCACGCGAAGCCGAGGTCGGGCTCGCGGAGGAAGTCGAGCTTGTGGTCACGCTCGAGGGCGTCGAGCTGCCCCCACAGGCGGACGAGCTCGCCCAGCGCCGGCTGGACGCGACCGCCCGGCAGCCTCGGCGACGACGCGTCGTCGGCGCGCCTCGCCTCGAACACCAGCGCGGACAGGACGGCGGCCAGCTCGGACGGTGCGAGCTCGTCGAGGACCCCGGCGCGGATCGCCTCGGCGGCGACGAGGTCCATGTCGGTGTAGATCCGGCGCAGGTGCGAGCCCCGCTCGGTGATGCGGTCGCCGTCGAGGTAGCCCAGCGCGGTGAGCACGTCGCAGACGCGGTCGAACGTGCGCGCCACCGTGTTGGTGCGGTTCTCCACACGACGCTTGAGGGTCTCGGTGTCGCGCTGCAGCTTGAACCACCGCTCCGCCCACCGGGCGTGGTCCTCCCGGTCGGGGCACTGGTGGCACGGGTGCGACTTGAGGTCCGCGCGCAGCCGCCCGATCTCCCGGTCGGTGGGGGTGTCGCTGAAGGACTCGCCCTTCGAGGTACGCCGGGGGGCGGGGGCCTCGAAGGAGTCGGCGCGCGACCGGAGCGCGTTGGCGAGCTCCCGGCGCTGTCCGGGGTTGCGGCCGTTGAACGACTTGGGGATGCGCAACCGGCCGATCGCCTCGACCGGCACCGGGAAGTCCATCATCGCCAGCCGCCGTGCCTGCCGGTCGGCCGTGACGACGTAGGGGCGCGGCTCGTCGGCGGACTGACCGGGGTCGATGACCACGGCGAGCCCGCTGAACTTGCCTGCCGGCACGTGGATCACGTCACCGGGCCGGAGCCTGCCCAGGGAGGCGGCGGCCTCGCCCCTGCGGTCCTGGCGCCGCTCCCGGGCCGCGCCCTTCTCGAGGTCGGAGATCCGCCGGCGGAGGGCGGCGTACTCCATGAAGTCGCCGAGGTGGCACGTCGCCGCCTCGCGGTAGCCGGCGAGCGCCTCCTCGGCCTTGTGCACCTGCCGGGCCAGGCCGACCACTGCCTTGTCGGCCTGGAACTGCGCGAAGGACTGCTCCAGCAGCTCACGGGAGCGGGCGCGACCGAACTGGTGCACCAGGTTGACGGCCATGTTGTACGACGGCCGGAAGGACGACCGCAGCGGATAGGTGCGCGTCGAGGCCAGGCCCGCCACCTCGCGCGGGTTCATCCCGGGCTGGTAGAGCACGACGCCGTGGCCCTCGATGTCGAGGCCGCGACGACCGGCGCGTCCGGTCAGCTGGGTGTACTCCCCCGGCGTGAGGTCGGCGTGGCTCTCGCCGTTCCACTTGGAGAGCTTCTCGATGACGACGGTGCGCGCCGGCATGTTGATGCCGAGCGCGAGGGTCTCGGTGGCGAAGACGACCTTGACCAGCCCCTCCTGGAACAGCTCCTCGACCACGTGCTTGAACGCCGGCAGCAGGCCGGCGTGGTGGGCGGCGACGCCGCGGGTGAGACCGTCGAGGAACTCGTGGTAGCCGAGGACGTGCAGGTCCTCCTCGGGCAGCGTGCGCGCGGCCTCCTCCACGCGGGCGAAGATCTCGTCGCGCTCGGCGGCCGTGGTGAGCCGGGTGTTGGCCTGCACCAGCTGGGTCACCGCTGCGTCGCAGCCCGCGCGGCTGAAGATGAACACGATCGCGGGCAGCAGGCCCTCGCGGTCGAGCCGCTCGACCACTTCGACGCGGCTGGGGATCCACACCCGGCGCCCGTTGCCGACCGCGCGGGGGTTCTTCGACGACCCGGGCTTGCCCTTGCGGGGTGAGCGCCGGTCGCGCATCAGGCGGGTGCTGGCCCAGTCATCACGTGCGATCCGGGTGAGCTCGTCGTTGACCGGCGCACCCTCCTTGACGAACCCTGCGCTCGCGTCGACGTCGGAGGACGCGAACAGGTCGAGCAGACGCCGCCCGACCATGACGTGCTGGAAGAGCGGGACGGGCCGCTTCTCCTCCAGGACCGTCGTGGTCTCGCCGCGGACGGTGGCCAGCCACTCGCCGAACTCCTCGGCGTTGGAGACGGTCGCCGACAGCGACACCAGGGTCACCGACTCGGGCAGGTGGATGATCACCTCCTCCCAGACCGCACCGCGCATCCGGTCGGCGAGGTAGTGGACCTCGTCCATCACGACGTAGCCCAGGCCCAGCAGCGTGCGCGAGCCGGCGTAGAGCATGTTGCGGAGCACCTCGGTGGTCATCACGACCACCGGGGCCTCGCCGTTGACGACGTTGTCGCCCGTCAGCAGACCGACGTTGTCGGCGCCGTAGCGCTTGACCAGGTCGTAGTACTTCTGGTTCGACAACGCCTTGATCGGGGTCGTGTAGAACGCCTTGCGTCCGGTCTGGAGCGCCAGGTGGATGGCGAACTCGCCGACGATCGTCTTGCCGGAGCCGGTGGGCGCCGCGACGAGCACGCCGCGGCCGTCCTCGATCTCGCGGCACGCCCGCACCTGGAAGTCGTCGAGCTCGAAGCCGTAGAGCCCGGCGAAGTCCTTGAGCATCGGGTAGTCCTTGTCGCGCTGGAAGGCCGCGTAGCGCTCGGCGTGCGAGGCCTCCTGAGGCTGCTGGTCGTTCATGCAATCACCTCCAGCGCCCCGGCGACGCACTCGACGGTCAGCGGCAGCGGGCCGAAGCGCTCACCGTCGGCGTACGACACGATCCCCGGGGCGGCCACGGTCACCGAGCGCACCCGCCGGTGGACGTACTCCGCCACGCCGTCGATCCTGCCGGTGAACAGGCGCGGGTAGGAGCGCACCAGCTTGGGCTTGCTCATCCGGGTGATCATCACGACGTCCAGCAGGCCGTCGTCGAGGAGCGCGCCCTCGGTGATCCGCAGCCCGCCGCCGAACGATGGGCCGTTGCCCACTGCCACCAGCATCGCCTCGTGCTCGACGATCTCCGGCCCGGAGCCGTCGTCGAGCTGGAGCACGTAGGGAATGGGGCGGAAGGTCCGCAGCTCGGCCAGGGTGGCGAGGTTGTAGCGCATCTGGCCACGGGGCCACGTCATGGCGTTGGCGCGCTCGTTGACGATCGCGTCGAAGCCCGCGGCCAGCACCGTGACGAAGTAGCGGTCGCCGCTGCGGGCCAGGTCGATCGTGCGCCGCCGGGAGGCGATGATCCGGTCGGCCGCGGCGACGGGGTCGGTGCGCGGCAGGTCGAGGTAGCGAGCGACGTCGTTGCCCGTGCCGGCCGGAATCAGGCCCAGGGGCACGCCCGTGCCGGCGACCACCTGCACACCCAGGTGGACCAGGCCGTCGCCGCCGCACAGCACCAGCGCCTCGACCCCGTCGGCGACACAGCCCCGGGCGAGGTCGGCCGCCTCGTCGGCGTCGCGGCCCTGGAGGTTGCGCACGACGAAGCCGCTCTCCCGCAACCGGGCGAGCGCGAGGTCGCGGTGGCGGGCGCCCCTGCCCTTGCCCGCGGTGGGGTTGGTCAGCAGGGCGATCTCACGGCCGCGCACGGAGGCGGACGCTGACGGGTCGTGCATGTGCGCGACCCTATCCCCCGCTTCTAGGCGCTCAGGCGCAGCAGCGCCGCATAGCGCTCGGCGCGGGCGCCGACCGCCCGTGCCAGCCGGGCGAGTGCCTCCAGGACCAGGTCCGGGCCGAAGCCGGTGCCGGGGACCGCGAGCACCATCCGCCCGCCCAGGTCGCCGACGACCACCTGGCCGTGGCGCCACGCCTGGTGCACGCGGAGCCGGGTCGCGTCGTCCACCACCGGCTCCGGGTAGGCCTCGTCGACCGCCAGCAGGTCGCAGATCAGGTCGGGCTCGCCGTCGCCGGTCAGCCGCCCCTTGACGAGGTGGCCGGTGCGGAGTCCGGCGTCGGCGCGCCACACGACCTCGAGCGTGCCGAGCCAGTCGGGCAGGTCGAACGGATCGATGTCGGTGATCGCGGCCTGCATGGGTCCACCCTGTCAGACCCTTCAGGCATCCGTCAGAGCGGTGAGAGCTCGTCGGGACCGAGCCCGCGATTGACCGAGCGACCCGCGCGGCGGCGGTCGTTGATCCGGGCGATGGCCTCGGAGGCGAAGAAGAGCAGCACCATGGGCACCGCCATGAGGGTCATCGTGAACGGGTCGGCCGAGGGCGTGGCCACGGCCGCGAACACGAAGGTGCCGATGACGATCCACGGCCGGTAGGCCTTGAGCGCCGAGCCCTTGACCACGCCGGCGAAGTTCAGCAGCACCACGAAGACCGGGATGTTGAAGGCCAGTCCGAAGACGAACAAGGTACGGGTGAAGAACTGGAGGTAGTCGTTGAAGTCGATGAGGTTGGTGACGCCGTCGGGGTTGAAGCCGATCAGCACCTCCAGCGCGATCGGCAGGGTGACGTAGCCCAGCACCACGCCGGTGATGAACAGCGGCCCCGCGACGGCCACGAACACGCGCGACATCTTGCGCTCCTGGGCGTAGAGCCCCGGCAGCACGAAGGCCCACACCTGGTAGAGCCAGTAGGGCGCGGTGACGATGGCCGCGGCAAAGCCGCACAGCGTCAGCCAGAGCAGCAGGCCGGCGCCCGCGCCGCTCGTCGTCGCGATCGACGTGCCCTTCGTCAGGGTCTTCTGGGCGTCCTGGTAAGGGCCGTAGACGGCGTCGTAGATCGCGTGACGGAACAGGATCGCGACGACGAGTGCGACGGAGAAGACCAGGAGGCAGCGCAGCAGCCGTGCCCGGAACTCGCGGAAGTGGTCCGAGAGCGCCATCCGGCCGTCCGGGCCGACAGCATGGTGCGGCCGGCCGTTGAACAGGCCGACGAGTCCCGCGATCCTCACGCTAGTGGAGAGTCCAGCGCTCAGGCGGTGGTGTCGTCGCGACGCTCGCGGAGGACCTCGCCCGAGGTCTCGTCGGCCGCCTCGTTGCGCGTCTGGATCTCGCGCTGCTCGGGCGTCGTCGTCGCGTCGTCGTCGTCGCGCAGCCCCTTGGTCTCGGTCTTGAAGATGCGCAGCGCCTGGCCGGAGCTGCGGGCGAGGTCGGGCAGCTTGGCGGCACCGAACACCAGCACGACGATCGCGAGGATCACCAGCCACTCCAGACCCTGTGGCATGCCGATCAGGGTGTTGATCATGAGGTCACTCCGTTGTGTGTGGTGGTTCGTGCGGTGTGCGTGTCGAGTCTACGCCGTCACCCTCGTAGAGGCTGAGCGCTTCGCGGGCAACGGCGGTGAACGTGTCGGTGTAGTCGGCCGGTGCGAGCAGGGTGGCGTGCGGGGCCAGCCGGAAGAGCAGCGACTGGGCCCACTGCTCGCTGGCCACCTCGAGGTCGACGTCGACGGTGCCGTGGGGACCGGGACGCTGGTCGGTGACCTGGTAGTACTCGATGACCCACCGCGCCGGCGGGGCGAGCCGGAACGTCACCGTGGTGGTCTCCGCGTCGGTGAACCAGCCACCGGTCAGGTCGCGCGGGCGGGCACCCTTGTCGGCCACCTCGGTCCCGAGCTCGCGGGCGGTCACGATGCGGTCGACCCGGAAGGCCCGGTCGCCCCGGGCGGTGTGGCACCAGGCGTCGAGGTAGAGCAGGTCCTCCACGCGCGCCAGGCCGCGCGGGTCGACCGTGCGGCGCGACTCCTGGTCGCGGGACGGCACGTGGTAGGTGATCTCGACCTGGTGGCCGTGCGTGATCGCCGACTCCAGCACCGGCACGACCGCGCTGGCCTCCAGCGGTGTGGGTGAGACGTGCAGGCGCAGCAGGTCCTCGCCGTCGGCGCCGGCTGCCTCCTCGAGCTTGCGGAGGGTCCGCTCGATGACGTCGGCCGCGCCCTCGGGCGCGGAGTCGGCCATGGTGCGCAGCGCGACGACGAGGGCGGTCGCCTCCGCCGGCGAGAAGCGCACCGGGCGCGCGAGGTAGTCGGCGTTGTCGACGCGGATCATCCGGTCGCCCTCGAGCGCGTCGAGGTCGACCTCGATCAGGTCGCCGGGCAGCCCCGGCGACAGCCCGGTCATGAAGAGCAGGCGCAGGTCGCGCTCGATCTGGGCCGCGTCGGTGCCGAAGTGGGCGGCCGCCTCGTCGAGCCGGACCTCACCGCGGGCGAGCAGGTAGGGCACCAGGGCCAGGAGGCGGGCGACCTGGTCCGGGGCGGTGTCGGCGGGCTGCGTCGTCATGAGGAACCCTCCACGATGGAGTGCAGGCGGGACACGACCTCGTCGCGCAGCGCCTGCGGGCCTTGTACGACGACGTCCGCACCGTAGGTGAGCACCTCGTCGGCCAGCTCGTGGACGGGACCCTCCACCACGACCGTGTCCCAGCCGGACGCGTCGGTGGCCGGTGCCACGGACTCCGCGCGGCGTCGCAGGGCCACGCCGGTGCCGGGGCGCACGCCCAGCTCGGCGCGCACGGTGGGGAAGGTTGGTGACAGCCGGCGCGCGACCGCACGCACGTCGGTGCCCGGCGGGACGACGTACGCACCGGACTTGCCCGTCGCGCGGACCGGCCCGACGATGCGGGACAGCCGGAAGACGCGCTCGGCGCCGCGGTCGACGTCGAATCCGACGACGTACCAGCGACCCGAGGACCGGGCGAGCCCCCACGGCTGCACGCGACGCGTGGTGGGCTCGCTCTCGGTGGCGCGCTGGTAGGGGAAGCTCACCTGGCGGCGCTTGCCCACGGCGTCCCAGAGCGGCTCGAAGGCCGGCTCGTCGGCGCTGATGGAGGGCGCGACCACCTCGAGGCGCGAGGGGTCGATCTCGACGCCCTGGCCCTTGAGCTTGGCCAGCGCACGACCCGTCGCCTTGGCGAGGGTCGCGTGCTGCCAGACCTGGGCGGCGAGGCCGAGGACGGCCGCCTCGTCGGACTCGAAGCGGATCTCCGGGAGGGAGGTCTGCTCGGTCGGGATGCGGTAGCCGATCTCGTCGTCGAAGAAGGCGTCCGCGCTCCCGACCTCGATCACCGCGCCGATCTGGCGCAGCGCGTCCTTGTCACGCTCGAAGGCGCGCTCGAACGCCTCGTCCCCCGCCCCGCCGCGTGGGTACTCGGAGTAGCAGGCGTCGCGGATCGCGTCCTTGCTGATGAAGCGCTTGGCGCCGAGCAGCAGGATGTGCAGGTTCATCAGCCGTTCTGCACGTGGCTGTGCCATCCCGCTCCTCCCCCTGTCGTCCGTGCTGTCGTCCGTGCTGTGGTGGCCGGTCAGGAGGCCCTGAGGATGTCGACCACGAAGAACAACGTGTCGGTGCCCTTGATGCCGGCCTGCTCGTTGCCCGTCTTGCCGTAGCCGTCGGCCGGCGGGATCTCGAGGATCACGCGGGAGCCGACGGTGCGGCCGACGAGGCGCTCGTCCCAGCCCTTGATGACCTGGCCGACGCCGATCGGGAACTCGGCGGGCTCGCCGCTGTAGGACTCGTCGAACGGCTCCTCGGCGTCGTAGACCTGGCCGAGGTAGTCGACGGTGAGGGTCTGGCCGGCCTTCACCTTCGCGCCGTCACCCTTCACGAGGGTGGTGGCGATCAGCTTGCCGGTCGGCTCGTGCGCGTCGGTGAAGTCGAGGCCGGTGATGACGCCGTCCTTCTCGATGAGCGTGGGCGCCCAGCCGGCGGGCTTCTTGTCCTCGCCCTGCGGTCCGTCGAGGACCGGCACGGTCTCCGAGCGGTCCATGATGTCGACGACCGCGAGCACGGAGTCCTTGTTGCCGATGCCGATGGTGGGGTTGCCCGTCTCGCCGTAGGCCTTCGCGGCCGACGTCAGCACGACGACGCGGTCGCCGACCTGGTGGCCGATCATGGCGTCGCGCAGGAACGGCAGGACCTCCGAGGTCAGCTCGACCGACTGGGTCGCGCCGTCCTTGGTGTAGGTGCTCTGCGCCTCCTCCTCGGTGAAGCCGTTGCCGATCCACCAGTTCGCCGAGACGGTGTCGCCGTCGGCGACGGTCTCGCCGTCGCCCTCCACGAGCACCTCGGTCTCGTCCTCGGAGCCGTCGAGGCGGCCGTCGAAGGTGACCTTGGGCTCCTCGCCCTGCTTGCCCTCGATGGTCACCGAGCTGAGCGACTTGCCGCCCTCCTCGGTGTCGCTGGACCCGGAGCCGCAGGCGGCGAGTCCGAGCAGGCTGAGGGTGAGGACACCGCTGAGGGCAGCGGAACGTACACGAGACACAGGTTCACCTAATCGATCGGTCGGCGTTGCCGGGACACCCTATCCAGCAGCTCCCACCTGCGGCGCCACGACACCGTCGCAGGAAGGCGGGAAGGACGCCTCACATCCCGTCGATGAGCCGCTGGACGCGCTCGTCGTAGGCCTTGAAGGGGTCCTTGCACAGCACCGTGCGCTGGGCCTGGTCGTTGAGCTTGAGGTGCACCCAGTCCACGGTGAAGTCGCGCCGTCGCTCCTGCGCCTTGCGGATGAACTCGCCGCGCAGGCGGGCCCGGGTGTTCTGCGGGGGGACGCTCTTGGCCTCGAAGATCTTCAGGTCGCTGGTCACCCGGGCGACGGCGCCGCGCTTCTCCAGCAGGTAGTAGAGGCCGCGACCGCGGTGGATGTCGTGGTAGGCGAGGTCGAGCTGGGCGATGCGCGCGTCGCCCAGGGACATGCCGTGCTTGGCGCGGTAGCGCTCGATCAGCTTGAGCTTGATGACCCAGTCGATCTCGCGGTCGACCAGGCCGAGGTCGTCGGACTCCACGGCCTTCAGCCCGCGCTCCCACAGGTCGAGGGCGCGCTCGATCGTCGGGGTGGAGATCTGGCGGCGGTCGACGAAGTCGCGCGCCTTGCCGAGGTACTCGGCCTGGATCTCCAGGGCGCTCGCCTCGCGGCCGTTGGCCAGGCGGACCTTCCGGCGGCCGGTCGTGTCGTGGCTGATCTCACGGATGGCCCGGATCGGGTTCTCCATCGTGAGGTCGCGCATCACCACGCCCTCCTCGATCATCCTCAGGACGAGGTCGCACGAGGCGACCTTGAGCATCGTGGTCGTCTCGCTCATGTTGGAGTCGCCGACGATGACGTGCAGGCGGCGGAACCGCTCGGCGTCGGCGTGCGGCTCGTCGCGGGTGTTGATGATCGGGCGGCTGCGGGTGGTGGCGCTGCTGACGCCCTCCCAGATGTGCTCGGCGCGCTGGCTCACGCTGTACGACGCCCCGCGCGGGGTCATCACGACCTTGCCTGCGCCGACGACGATCTGCCGCGTTACGAGGAACGGGATGAGGATGTCGGCCAGCCGGCTGAACTCCCCCGCCCGGCCGACGAGGTAGTTCTCGTGGCAGCCGTAGGAGTTGCCGGCGGAGTCGGTGTTGTTCTTGAAGAGGTAGATGTCGCCGGAGATGCCCTCCTCGTGGAGGCGGTTCTCCGCGTCGAGGAGCAGTCCTTCGAGGATCCGCTCGCCAGCCTTGTCGTGGGTGACGAGGTCGACGATGTCGTCGCACTCGGGCGTGGCGTACTCGGGGTGGCTGCCCACGTCGAGGTAGAGCCGGGCGCCGTTGCGGAGGAACACGTTGGACGAGCGACCCCAGCTGACGACCTTGCGGAAGAGGTAGCGGGCGACCTCGTCGGGGCTCAGGCGACGCTGCCCCTTGAACGTGCACGTCACGCCGTACTCGTTCTCGATGCCGAAGATCCGCCGGTCCACACCGCCACCCTAGTCTCGGTAGTGTCATCCACCGTGGACTTCCGCGACTACGACACCCGGCTGGCGGCGTACGCCGTGGTGGTCGACGACTCCGACCGCGTGCTGCTGGCCCTCTGGAACGAGCAGGCCGAGCACTCCTGGACCCTTCCCGGCGGAGGCGTCGAGCTGGAGGAGTCCCCCGAGGACGGCGCCGTGCGAGAGGTCCTCGAGGAGACCGGGTACGACGTCGAGCTGACCGGGCTGCTCACCGTCGACACCCACGTGGTCGCGCCCGAGCGTCGCCTGCACTGGCACGACCGGCCGTTGAAGAGCGTGCGCATCATCTACTCCGCGCGCGTCGTCGGTGGCGAGCTGACCCACGAGGTCGACGGCACCACGAACGAGGCCCGCTGGATCCCGATCGGCGAGGTCGCCGGGCTCCCCCGCGTCTCCCTCGTCGACGTCGGCCTCGACGCCTGGCGGGGCCTGCGCTGATCCGTGGTCAGCGGTCGAGGGGCCGGACGTCCTCGGCACGGTGGCGGCCGTGGTCCTGGATGCCGCCGCGCCACACGAACTGCACCCGCTCGCCGTCGACGAGCGCGCGGTAGCCGTCGACCTGGATGTCGGCGAAATGGACGAACAGGACCTCGCCGTCGTCCGCGGTGACCCTGCCGTAGCCCTTCTCCGCCTTGAACCACCGCACCGTGCCCGTCCGGGGCACGTCACGAAGCTCGGGACGACGGATGTCCAGGTCCTCGGTCACGCGCCGAGCCTAAGATCCGGCGGGGGTGCCGGACGAACGAATTCCGACGGGCCGCCCTTGACGGCCCGACCGCGCCCGGGTGAGCGTTCCTCCATGGGCCCCCGTCACCTGGTCGCGACCGTGCTGGTCGAACCAAGCACGGTCGAGGACCTCGAGCTCCGGGTCATGACCGACGACCTCTGGCTCTGGCCGGTGCGCACGGCTCCCGTCGTCGTGGACGGGGCGCGACTGGAGTTCCAGCTGCGCAGGCGCCTCGTCGAGCAGCGCCGCGGCGAGTCCTACGACGCCGCCGGCTGGACCCCGGTGTGGATCGGGTTCGGTGCCGCGTGGCACGAGTTCGGTCCCGACGGCAACGTGCAGCCGACCGGCCCGCTCCCGTGGGCCGCGCACCAGCGGCTCTGGCGCGCGCTCGACGAGTTCGGCCCGCTGGTGCGCTACCAGCGTCGCCTGCGGGGCATCCCCACGGTGGCGACCGCGCAGTGGCCGGGGCTCAACCTGCGCTGAACCGCGGTCAGCCCGGCTGGCCGGGCTGGGGCGTGCTGGGGTCGACGGGCGGCTGCGGCGCGGGCGGCGGTGCCTCCCCCGGCGCGGCCGGATCCGTCGGCGTGGGACCGGTCGGCGGCGCGGGCGGGGCCACGGGTGGGGCGACCGGCGGGGCCACGGGGGGCTCGCCGGTGACCGGGTCCTCGAGGGGCGGTGTGGCACCGCTGACCTGGTCGGTCGGGTCCGCCGGGTCGTCGTGTCCGCTCTGCTGCGGGGCCGATCCGGCGATCGCGTCCTCCGGTGCGGCAACCGCGGGCTGCTCCGCGCCGCGCTCGCCGAGCACCTCGCTCAGCCGAGGCTCGCGCAGCCGCACGAACTTGCGCGGCCGGACGCGGGTGCGGTCGAGCACCGCGACCTCGAGGTCGTCGGTCGGGATCACCCGGTCGGCGGTCTCGCTGTGGCCCAGCGCGGCGACCGCCACGCGGAGCGCGGCGTCGAGCGGCGCTCCCGGCTCGTAGTGGTCCGTGAGGTAGCCGGCCACCACGTCGGCCGCGCCACCCATCACGGCGAAGCCGTGCTCGTCGGCCACCTGGCCGTCGTAGGTCAGGCGGTAGAGCTGGTCGTCCTCGGCGCGGTCACCGATCTCGGCGACGAAGATCTCCACCTCGTAGGGCTTCTCACCGCCGGAGGAGAAGATCGTGCCGAGCGTCTGGGCGTAGGCGTTGGCCAGCCCGCGTCCGGTCACGTCACGGCGGTCGTAGGCGTATCCGCGCATGTCCGCGAGGCGTACGCCGGCGATGCGGAGGTTCTCGAACTCGTTGTAGCGCCCGACCGCCGCGAAGGCGATCCGGTCGTAGATCTCGCTGACCTTGTGCAGGGCCTGGGACGGGTTCTCGGAGACGAACAGCACGCCGTCGGCGTACTGGATCGCGATCACCGATCGCCCGCGGGCGATGCCCTTGCGCGCGAAGTCGGCCCGGTCCTTCATCAGCTGCTCGGGCGAGACGTAGAACGGCATACTCATGTGATCGGGGCTCCTGCTCAGGTCAGCGACGCGACCGGGCCGTCGGGACGCTGCATCCGCGAGGCGATCATCCGGTCGGCGATGACCGCGACCTCCTCGTCGGGCATCCTGCGGCCGCCCGCGGGCGTGATGACGTGGACGACCGGGAAGATCCGGCGGGTCAGGTCGGGGCCGCCGGTGGCGGAGTCGTCGTCGGCTGCGTCGTAGAGCGCCTGGACGACCGCCGTGACGACGCCTTCCTCGTCGAGGTCCTCGCGGTAGAGCTTCTTCAGCGAGCCGCGGGCGAAGAGCGAGCCCGAGCCGACGGAGTGGAACGCGGTCTCCTCGTAGCGGCCGCCGGTGACGTCGTAGCTGAAGATCCGGCCCTGGTCGGCCTCGAGGTCGTAGCCGGCGAACAGCGGGACGACGGCGAGGCCCTGCATGGCGAGGCCGAGGTTGGCGCGGATGAGGGCCGACAGCCGGTTGGCCTTGCCGTCCATCGACAGCGTCGTGCCCTCGATCTTCTCGTAGTGCTCGAGCTCGGTCTGGAACAGCCGCACCATCTCGACGGCCAGGCCGGCGGTGCCGGCGATGCCGACCACGGAGTACTCGTCTGCGGGGAACACCTTCTGGATGTCGCGCTGGGCGATGATGTTGCCCATCGTGGCGCGGCGGTCGCCGGCCATGACGACGCCACCGTGGAAGGTCGCGGCGACGATGGTCGTGCCGTGCGGCGCGAGGTCGCCGGCGTCACCGGTGGGCACCGCGCGACGCGACGGCAGCAGGTCGGGTGCCTGGACGCCGAGGAAGTCGGCGAAGCTCGACGTGCCCGGCGTCATGTAGGAGGCGGGCAGGCGGGAGTCGCTCATCCGGTCACTGGCCGCCCTTCTGGATGAACGACTTCACGAAGTCCTCGGCGTTGGTCTCGAGCACCTCGTCGATCTCGTCGAGGATCGCGTCCACGTCCTCGTCGATCATCTCCTTGCGCTCGGCGACGTCGCTCTCGACGACCTCCTCGGTCGCCGTCTCCTCCTGGGAGGACTTGCGCGGCTGCTTCTGCTCCTGGGCCATACCAGTGACCCTATCCACTCGTGCCGACGTCACAAGGACGTTGGCGGTCCGCGGACGGCGCGTCGGGTCAGCGGGTGATCGCGGCGACCAGCGCCTGGGCGGTGTCGCTGCGGTCGATGAGCGCGCCGACGTGGGCCTGGGTGCCCCGCAGGGGGTCGATCGTCGGGACGCGCTGGAGCGACTCGCGCCCGGGCAGGTCGAAGATCACCGAGTCCCATGAGGCCGCCGCCACGGAGTCGGCGTACTTGTCCAGGCAGCGGCCGCGGAAGTAGGCACGGGTGTCGGTGGGCGGCTCGTGCATGGCTGCTTCGATGGTGGCGTCGTCGAGCAGCCGCTGGATCCGTCCGGACGCCGCGAGCCGGTGGTAGAGACCCTTGTCGGGGCGGATGTCGGCGTACTGCAGGTCGATGAGGTGCAGCTTGGCGTCGTCCCAGTCGAGGTCGTCGCGGTCGCGGTACTGGGTGAGCAGCTTGAGCTTGGCGACCCAGTCGAGCTCGGTCGCGCACTCCATCGGGTCCCGCTCGAGGCGGGTCAGCACCGACTCCCAGCGCTCGAGCACGTCCAGCGTCTGCGGGTCAGCGTCAACGCCGAAGCGGTCCTCGACGAACTTCCGCGCCAGGTCGAGGTACTCCAGCTGCAGCTGTACGGCGGTGAGCCGGCGCCCGTCGCGCAGCGTGACCAGGTGCTTCAGCGTCGGGTCGTGCGACACGTCGCGCAGCGCCCGCACCGCCCCCTCGACGGACAGGTCGGCGTCGATGAAGCCGTCCTCGATCATCGCCAGCACCAGCGAGGTGGTGCCGGTCTTGAGGTAGATCGAGATCTCCGCGAGGTTGGCGTCGCCGAGGATCACGTGGAGGCGGCGGTAGACGGCGGGATCGGCGTGCGGTTCGTCGCGGGTGTTGATGATCGGCCGCTTGAGCGTGGTCTCGAGGCCGACCTCGACCTCGAAGTAGTCGGCGCGCTGGCTGATCTGGAAGCCGTGGTCGCGGCCGTCCTGGCCGATGCCGACCCGTCCGGCGCCCGTGACGACCTGCCGGGATACGAAGAACGGCGTCAGGTGCCGCACGATCTCCGCGAACTGCGTCGAGCGGCGCATCAGGTAGTTCTCGTGGGCGCCGTAGGAGGCACCCTTGTTGTCGGTGTTGTTCTTGTAGAGCAGGATCGGCGCGCTGCCCGGGACCTGGGCGGCCATCCGCGACGCGTCGAGCATGACCTGCTCCCCCGCCTTCTCCCACCGCACCACGTCGAGCGGGGTGGTGACCTCCGGCGAGGAGTACTCCGGGTGCGCGTGGTCGACGTAGAGCCGGGCGCCGTTGCCGAGGATGACGTTGGCCAGGCCGAGGTCCTCGTCGGTCAGCTGGCTCGGGTCGGCGACCTGCCGGGACATGTCGAAGCCGCGGGCGTCGCGCAGCGGCGACTCCTCCTCGAAGTCCCAACGGGCCCGCCGGGCCTTCACCGTCGAGGACGCATAGGCGTTGACGATCTGCGACGAGGCGACCATCGGGTTGGCAGCGGGCTGCCCCTGCACCGAGATGCCGTACTCGACCTCCGTGCCCATCACGCGTCGTACGCTCATGGCATGAGCCTACGGCTGTGGGACGAGCGCGTCGTGCCGCGCCTGACCGACCTGAGCCTGCGCGGGACGGAGATCGGTGAGCTCCGCGCGGTCATCTGCGCCGGGCTGACCGGTCGCGTGCTCGAGATCGGGTTCGGCAGCGGCCTCAACGTCCGGTGGTACCCGAGCGAAGTCACCGGTGTCACCGCGATCGAGCCCTCGGACCTCGCCTGGCAGATCTCGGAGCGTCGCCGTGCCCGCTCCGACCTGCCGATCGAGCGCGCCGGGCTCGACGGCCAGCGTCTCGACCTGACCGACGGCTCGCATGACAGCGCCCTGGTCACCTTCAGCCTGTGCACCATCCCCGACGCGGGGCGCGCGCTGCGCGAGATCCGTCGGGCGGTGCGCGACGGCGGCACCCTGCACGTGCTGGAGCACGGGCTGGCCCCCGACGAGCCCGTACGCCGCTGGCAGCGGCGCCTCGAGCCGGTGCAGCGCGCGATCGCGGGCGGCTGCCACCTCACGCGTGACGTGCCGGCTCTCGTGGCGGAGGCAGGGTGGCGCGTCCGAGAGGTGCAGGAGGAGTACCTCCCCGGTCCGGCCGCCAGCCGTCCGTGGACCTACGGCTACCGGCTAGTGGCGGACTGAGGCGATGACGCGGCGCCTCTCAGCGCCCGCGGCGCAGGAACCCCATCAGGAAGATGACGATGACGACGATGACGACGATGATCAGAATGGTTCGCATTCGTTCAACCTAGCCGTCGCGGCCCCCGGCCGGGCCCTCCCGGCGGGTGAGGCGCTCAGGACTGGCGCGACTGCCAGGCGTGGGCGACGTTGACCGCGACGATTCCGGCCAGCGTGACCAGGAGTGCGGCGAACTGGCCGTTGACGCCCAGCGCGATGCTGATCGGGATGAACGCGACGAGCGAGATGATGCCGAGCGCGAGCTGCCGGGCACCACCGCCCGCCACCGCCGCCGCACGGCCGCGCTGGAGGGCGACCTGGTCGGCCACGCGGCGGTCCACCGCCCGTTCGATGCGCTCGGCGAAGCCCTCGACCAGCTCGGCGTCGTAGCGTGCGCCGAGCTCGCGCCGGGTCGCCAGCGCAGCCTCGATGTCGCCGTGCCCGAGGTCGTCCTCCCCCGTCATCAGCGGCTCACAGGTACTGCCCGGTGTTGGCGACGGTGTCGATGGAGCGGCCGGGCTCGGTGCCCTGCTTGCCGGTGATGAGGGTGCGGATGAACACGATGCGCTCACCCTTCTTGCCCGAGATCCGCGCCCAGTCGTCGGGGTTGGTGGTGTTGGGCAGGTCCTCGTTCTCCTTGAACTCGTCCACGCACGCCTGGAGCATGTGCTGGACCCGCAGGCCGCGCTGCGCCGGGTTGAGGTCGCTGTCGAGGAAGTCCTTGATCGCCATCTTCTTGGCCCGGTCGACGATGTTCTGGATCATCGCGCCGGAGTTGAAGTCCTTGAAGTAGAGGACCTCCTTGTCGCCGTTGGCGTAGGTGACCTCGAGGAAGCGGTTCTCCTCCGACTCGGTGTACATCCGCTCGACCGTCGCGCGGATCATCGCGTTGACCGTCGCCGCGCGGTCGCCGTGGAACTCGCCGAGGTCCTCGGCGTGCAGCGGCAGCGTGGGGGTGAGGTACTTGGAGAAGATGTCGCGCGCCGACTCGGCGTCGGGACGCTCGATCTTGATCTTCACGTCCAGGCGACCGGGACGCAGGATGGCGGGGTCGATCATGTCCTCGCGGTTGGATGCGCCGATGACCAGGACGTTCTCCAGCGCCTCGACGCCGTCGATCTCGCTGAGCAGCTGGGGCACTATCGTGTTCTCGACGTCCGAGGACACGCCGGAGCCGCGGGTGCGGAACAGCGAGTCCATCTCGTCGAAGAACACGATGACCGGCGTGCCCAGCGAGGCCTTCTCACGCGCCCGCTGGAAGACCAGCCGGATGTGCCGCTCGGTCTCGCCGACGTACTTGTTGAGCAGCTCGGGGCCCTTGATGTTGAGGAAGTACGACTTCCCGGACGCGCCGGTGCGCTCGGCGACCTTCTTGGCCAGCGAGTTGGCGACCGCCTTGGCAATCAGCGTCTTGCCGCACCCGGGCGGGCCGTAGAGCAGCACGCCCTTCGGCGGCTTGAGCTCGTGGTCCTTGAACAGCTCCGGGTGGAGGTAGGGCAGCTCGACCGCGTCGCGGATGGCGTCGATCTGGGTGGTGAGGCCGCCGATCTGCGTGTAGTCGATGTCGGGAACCTCCTCCAGCACCAGCTCCTCGACCTCGGACTTGGGCACGACCTCGTAGACGTAGCCCGCGCGCGTGTCGAGCAGCAGCGAGTCGCCGGCGCGGATGGTGACGTCCTCGGCGCGCAACGGCTCCGCGAGCCGCACGACACGCTCCTCGTCGGCGTTGGCGATCACGAGCGCGCGCTCGCCGTCGGCGAGGATCTCCTTGAGCATGACGACCTCGCCGACCTGCTCGAAGTCCAGCGCGGCGACGACGTTGAGGGCCTCGTTGAGCATGACCTCCTGGCCTCGCACCAGGCCGTCGAGCTCGACGGCCGGACTGACGCTCACGCGCAGCTTGCGGCCACCGGTGAAGACGTCGACGGAGTCGTCGTCGTTGCGCGTGAGGAACGTGCCGAAGCCCGCCGGCGGCTGGGCCAGCCGGTCGACCTCCTCCTTGAGCGTGGTGATCTGGTCACGGGCGTCGCGCAGGGTCTGCGCCAGTCGCTCGTTCTGGCTGGACACCGCGGCCAGCGACCGCTGGGCGTCAGCCAGGCGGGTCTCCAGGCCCCGGGCCTGCCCCGGCGTGTCGTCGAGGCGGCGGCGCAGGTCGGTGACCTCTGCCTCCAGGTAGCGCACCTGAGTGGCAAGTTGCTCGCGTGTCGGCTCAGTCATCTCGCACCTCTTCCGGTCGTGCTCCCTTGCGACACTACCCACTGCGCGCCGAGACGGAAGGGAATGTCCCGCCGTGTTGATCACCGTTTCGCAACGCCGGCGTCACCGGACCTTCAGCCGTCGTTGAGCCGGCGGATCGCGTCGAGCTCGGCGTCGGTGAACGCGCCGGACGCCTCGAGCACCTGCTGGAGGACCGCGGACTTGCCGGCGATGTAGGTGTCGATGTCCATCCCCGGGTCGTCCGCGAGCGCGCGCTTGACGTCGGCGTACGCGTCGCGCAGGTCCTCGCGGCTGCGCAGCACGTCACGGACCGCGAGGTGGTTGCGCACGTTGGCGGTGCCGGCGGCGCAGACGTAGACGTTGCGACGCGGCGGCCCCGGGGCGAAGAAGGCCTCCCGGCCCGTGACACCGAGGTCTCCGCGGTGGTCGTAGCCGACGGACTCCAGCGCGGCGATCGCCGCAGGGACGTCACCGGGTGCCACGACCACGTCGACGTCCAGGATCGGCTTGGCCGCAAGACCTGGCACCGACGTGGAGCCGACGTGCTCGACCCGGGCGGACCCGAGGTCCGCCAGGGCCTCGCGCAGCACGGCGGCCACCTCGTCGAACTGGCGGGCCCACTCCGCCGACCAGTCGACGACCTCGACCCCCGTCACCCGTCGGTGTCGGGGTGGCCGTCGGTGGCTTCCAGAGGAGGTACGTCGGCCGGGCGGGGGCCGGTGTAGTCCGGGCCGTAGGCGCCCGGCGCGGGACGGCGGGTCTTGCGGGGCGGCTTCTCGCCCGGGGCCATGCGCCGGGCGGTGACGAGGAAGGCGGTGTGCCCGATCATCTTGTGACCGGGCCGGACGGCGAGGCCCTCGACGTGCCAGTCGCGCACCAGCGACTCCCACGGCTGCGGCTCGGTGAACCCGCCGTGGGTGCGCAGCGTCTCGACCACCCGGGAGAGCTGGGTGGTCGTGGCGACGTAGGCGCACACGATGCCGCCGGGGACGAGCGCGTCCGCGACGGCGTCGACGCAGCTCCACGGGTCGAGCATGTCGAGGATGACCCGGTCGACCTTCGACCCGAGTCCGGGCAGGCCGTCCTTGAGGTCGCCCAGGCGCAGGTCCCAGGCGGGGTGGGTCTGGCCCTCGGGCGCGGAGAAGAACTGGTTGACGTTGCGCCGCGCCACGTCGGCGAACTCCTCGCGGAGCTCGAAGGAGGTCACCCGGCCCCACGGCCCGACGGCGCGCAGGAGCGAGCAGGTGAGCGCTCCGGAGCCGGCTCCCGCCTCGACCACCCGGGCGCCCGGGTAGATGTCGGCCAGTGACACGATCTGGGCCGCGTCCTTCGGGTAGACCACGGCCGCACCACGCGGCATCGAGACGACGAACTCGTTGAGCAGCGGGCGGAAGACGAGGTACTGCCCGCCCGCCGACGAGGTGACGGTGAAGCCCTCCTCGCGCCCGATGAGGTCGTCGTGGTCGAGGTGCCCCTTGTTGGAGAAGAACCGCTTGCCGGCGATGAGCTCGAAGTTGTGCTTGCGGCCCTTCTGGTCGACGAGGCGGACCCACTCGCCCTCACGCAGAGGGCCGCGGTGGACGCCGGACCAGGCCTCGGCAGGGACGTCGGGAGACTGCTCGGACATGCCGCGCAGACTAGTGGCCGCAGGGCCGATTCGCTCAGCCGGCGGCGTTGTCGCGGAAGGCGCGGTCGACGTCGGCGGTGGAGAGCACGCCGTAGATGCGGCCGTCGTCCTCGACGAGGAGGTACTCCTCGGCAGGTCGCCTGCTGATGGCGAGGATGAGCTCCTCCCCCGCCACGGTGGCGGGCAGGGTCAGGCCCTCCTCCATCGCCCGGGCGACGGTGGACACCGGCACCCACGGACGCCGTTCGGCGGGCATCGCGGTCACCGCCGCCTCGTTGACGATGCCGAGCGGGCGACCGTCGGGCGAGACCGTCACGATGCTCCCCGCCTGCGCCTCCTGTGCGCGGCGCACCGCCTCGGACAGTGGGAGGTCCGCGGGGACGGTCAGGGTGCGGCGCGCGAGCGGGCGCGCGACGAGGGCCGGCAGGCGTTGGCGGAGCCGGGCGTGCGTCATCGCCGCGGTCGCCCCGGTCCAGAGGAAGAGGCCGAGGATGAAGACGAGGACCAGGTCCATGATCGAGGCCGGGACGCCCGTGAGCGGCTCCTGCACCACCGGCCACGCGAGCAGGGCCAATGCGGCCAGGCGGCCGCCCCAGCCGGCCACGATCGTGGCGCGGTGCTGGTTGCCCGAGGCGCCCCAGACCAGCGCCTTGAGGACCCGTCCGCCGTCGAGCGGCAGGCCGGGCACCAGGTTGAGCACGCCGATGACGAGGTTGGCCGCAGCGAGGCTCCAGACCGCCTCCCGCACCAGGCCGTCGGGGACCACGAACCAGAGCCCGGCAGCCGCCAGGCCCACCGCGATCGAGGTCAGCGGACCGACCACCGCGATCCAGAACTCGTGGCGCGGCCTGCGCGACTGACCGTCGATCTCGGTCATGCCGCCGAGGAAGTGCAGCGTGATGGAGGTGACGCCGTAGCCGAGCCGTTGGGCGGTCACCGCGTGGGACGCCTCGTGCAGCAGCACCGAGAGGTAGAGCACGACGGCGAAGACGAGGCCGGCGACGTACTTCCAGAAGCCCAGGCCGGGCTCGACCTGCTCGATGCGCGGCGCGAACGACAACGAGATCAGGATCGCCACGAGGATCCACGAGCTGGTGATCAGCACGTCGATGCCGGCGATCGACCCGATCCGGAGCGTGCCCGGTGCCCGCGGGCCGCGACGGGTCGGCTGCGGCTGGGCAGCGGGCGGACCGGGCGTCTCATCAGGCACGACACGACCCTAACGAACGCCGCCCACGGGCAGTCCGTGCGCACGGCGCTGTCGTACGCCTCGCCTAGGGTGACCGCGTCATGTCGATCCCCGTCGCACCGTCCTCGTCCGCCGACTCCCCCGCCGACTCCCCCGCCGAGCGGGTCTCGACCCCGGTGGACGGCGTCGACGTGCTCGGGGCGCTGTCGCCGAGCCGGGCCGGCGACTTCATGGCCTGCCCGCTGATGTACCGCTTCCGCACCATCGACCGGCTCCCGGAGGAGCCCTCACCCGACGCGGTGCGGGGCACCGTGGTGCACAAGGTCCTCGAGGACCTCTTCGACCTGCCGGCGCTCGACCGCACGCCCGACCGGGCCGCCGACATGCTGGTGCCCGCCTGGGACGCGCTGCTCGAGGCCGAGCCGGGTCTGGCCGAGATGTTCTCCGGGGAGGGCCCCGACGTCGCCTCGTGGCTGACGTCGTGCCGCACGGTGCTCGCGCGCTACTTCGACCTCGAGGACCCACGCCGCCTCGAGCCCGCGGAGCGCGAGCTCTACGTCGAGGCGCTCCTCGATTCCAGGCTGCTGCTCCGGGGGTTCGTCGACCGCGTCGACGTGGCCCCTGATGGCCGGATCAGGGTGGTGGACTACAAGAGCGGCCGGTCACCCGCGGTCGGCTTCGAGGCCAAGGCGCTGTTCCAGATGAAGTTCTACGCGCTGGTGATCTGGCGCCTGCGCGGGATCGTGCCATCGATGCTCCAGCTCATCTACCTCGGCAACGGCGAGATCGTGCGCTACGAGCCCGACGAGGACGACCTCCGCGCCACCGAGCGGAAGGTCGAGGCGATCTGGGCGGCCATCCAGCTCGCCCAGCAGACCGGTGACTGGCGGCCGAGCCCGTCGCGGCTGTGCGACTGGTGCTCCTTCCACCAGTACTGCCCGACGAAGGGCGGCGTGGTGCCGCCGCTGCCCGTGCGAGCCGATCCGCAACCGGACGTGTCGACCGACGAGTCGAGCGACTGAGGGACCCAAGAGTCGCGTCGCCGGCCCGCGGGGTCGGCCGGTCCGTCGTCCGCCGATCCGTCATCCGAACCCGAACCGATCAGGTCGGATCGGGATGACGGACCACCACGGTCGGGCGGATCCGTCATCCGAACCCGAGCCCGTCAGGTTGGATCGGCATGACGGACCACCACGGTCGGGCGGATCCGTCATCCGAACCCGAGCCCGTCAGGTTGGATCGGCATGACGGACCGCCTGGGCCGCCGATCCGTCATCCGAACCCGAACCCATCCGGTCGGATCGGGATGACGCACCACCAGGGCCGCCGATCCGTCATCCGAACCCGAACTCATCAGCTCGAGTTCGTATGACGGACCCCGGCGGAGCCGGACCGACGAGTCGAGCAACTGACGGCGAGCTCAGAAACCGCCGATGTCGGTGGTGTAGGCGTCCGGCGGGGCGAGCGGCTCGTTCGGGTCGCCCGGCTGGCTCCACGGGCTGACCGTCTGCGCCTCCACCTCGTGGGGCTTCAGCTCCCCGGCCGCGATCTGCTCGGCGAAGTGGCAGGCCACGCGGTGGCTGTCGGAGGCCCCGGGCACGTCGACCACGCGCAGCTGCGGGCGCTCGGTGTCGCAGAGCGTCTCCTGCCGCCACGGGCAGCGGGTGTGGAACCGGCAGCCCGACGGAGGGTTGGCCGGGGACGGCAGGTCCCCCGTGAGCAGGATCTGCTCGCGCGAGTCCTCGACCTTCGGGTCCGGGACCGGCACGGCCGACATCAGCGCACGGGTGTAGGGGTGCAGCGGGACGTCGTACAGCTCTCCCGCGCCGGACTCCTCCACCAGCCCGCCGAGGTACATCACGCCGATCCGGTCACTGATGTGGCGCACCACGGCGAGGTCGTGGGCGACGACGAGGTAGGTCAGGCCGAGCTTGTCCTGCAGGTCCTGGAGCAGATTGATCACCTGCGCCTGGATGGAGACGTCGAGAGCGCTGACCGGTTCGTCGGCGACGATCAGGTCGGGGCCGACGGACAGGGCCCGGGCGATGCCGATGCGCTGGCGCTGGCCGCCGGAGAACTCGTGGGGGTACTTGCTGAGCGCCGCGGCCGGCAGGCCCACGGAGGCCATCAGCTCGCGGAGCCGGGTGTGGGTCGCCGCCTTGTCCTTGTCGAGCCCGTGGGCACGCATGCCCTCGAGCAGCAGTGCCTCGACCGTCTGTCGCGGGTCGAGGCTCGACATCGGGTCCTGGAAGACCATCTGGAACCGCTTGCGCTCCTTGCGCAGCGCCTCACCCTTCAGCGACGCGATGTCGACCCCGTCGAACACGACGTGCCCGGCCGTGGGCGGCTCGAGGTTGAGGATGGCCTTGCCGAGCGTGGACTTGCCGCAGCCCGACTCCCCCACCAGCCCGTAGGTCTCGCCCCGCCGGATCGACAGGTCGACGCCGTCGACGGCCCGCACGTGGCCTACCGTGCGGTCGAACAGGAGCCCGCTCTTGATCGGGAAGTGCACCTCCAGGCCGGTCACCTCCACCAGCACGTCGGAGGCGTCGGGGGCGGCCGGGCTCGGCGCCTGGTCCGTCGTGGTGCTCACCGGGTGCCTCCCATCGGGTTGAAGCAGCGGAAGCCGACGACCTGGTCGCCCTCCCACTCGGGCATCTCGCGCGTGCAGACGTCGAGGACGTGGGGACAGCGCGGCGCAAAGGCGCACGCCGAGGTCCACGGCAGGTTGTCCGCGACCGATCCGGGCACCGGCGACAGCCTCTCGCCGCGCGGCGCGTCCAGTCGCGGGATCGAGTGGAGCAGTCCGACCGTGTAGGGGTGGCGCGGCCGCTCGAACAGGCCGTGGCGCCCACCGCGCTCGACGATCTTGCCTCCGTAGAGCACGTTGACCTCGTCGCACAGCCCCGCCACGACGCCGAGGTCGTGGGTGATCATCACCAGCGCGGTGCCGGTGTCGACGACCAGCTCCTTGAGCAGCGCGAGGATCTGCGCCTGGATGGTCACGTCGAGGGCCGTCGTCGGCTCGTCGGCGATGAGCAGGCGCGGGTTGCAGGCCAGGGCCATCGCGATGAGCGCGCGCTGGCGCATGCCACCGCTGAGCTGGTGGGGGTAGTTGACGAGCCGGGCCCTGGGGTCGGGGATGCCCACGCGGTCGAGCAGCTCGGCGGCCTTGGGGGTGGCCTCCTTGTGGCTCAGGCCCTGGTGGCGCTCCATCACCTCGGTGACCTGTCGCCCGATGGTGATCACCGGGTTCAGCGACGACAACGGGTCCTGGAAGATCATCGCGATGTCGGCACCGCGACGGTCGCGCATCGCGGAGGGCGACAGCGACAGCAGGTCCTCGCCGTCGAACACGGCGGTGCCGGACACCCGGTTGCCGCGCGACGGGAGCAGCCCCATGATCGCGAGCGACGTCACCGACTTGCCGCACCCGGACTCGCCGACGAGGCCGACCGTCTGCCCCGGGCGTACGTCGAAGCTGACGCCGTCGACGGCCTTGAACGGCTCCTCGCCGTGGCGGGCGAAGGTCACCTCCAGGTCGCGCACCGACAGGAGCGGCTCACCGGACGCGGCCGGGCGGCGGGACTGCTGCGTCACCTGCGTCATGGTCACCTCCTCGTCTTCGGGTCGAGGGCCTCGCGCAGCGACTCACCCATCAGTGTGAATCCCAGCGCGACCACGATGATGCAGCCGGCCGGGTAGAAGGCGAGGTGTGGCGCCTCGGTGATGTAGGGCTGGGCCAGGCCGAGCATCTGTCCCCATTCGGGTTGTCTCTGGTCGGGGTTGCCCAGTCCGAGGAAGGACAAGGCGGCGGCCTCGATGATCGCCACGGCGAGCGACAGCGTCGCCTGCACGATCACCGGGCCCATCGCGTTGGGCAGCATGTGCCGGAACACGATCGCCCGAGGTCGTACGCCGAGCGAGCGCGCCGCGAGCACGTGATCGCTCGAGCGCTGGGCCAGCATCGAGCCGCGCAGGAGCCGGGCGAAGATCGGCACCTGGATGACCGCGATGGCCAGCACGACGGTCCACTGGCTGGGGTTGCGGGCCAGTGAGGCGATGGTGAAGGCCAGCAGGAGCGACGGGAGCGACAGCATCACGTCGACGATCCGCATGACCAGCGAGTCGACCCAGCCGCCCACAGCGCCCGCGAGGGCACCGAGCGTGACCCCGCCGATCAGCCCGAACAGGGTCGCGAAGACGCCGACGATCAGCGTCTGGCGGCTGCCGACGATCAGTCGCGAGAACAGGTCGCGGCCCCGGTCGTCACCGCCGAGCAGGTGGCCGGCCTCGGGCCCGGGCACCGGGTTGCTCTGCGGGCGGACCTTGTCGAGCAGCGGCCGGTCCGTGACGTCCCACGGGGCGATCCACGGTGCGATCACGGCGAGGACGACGAACGCGACGGTGATCGCGAGGCCGATGAGGAAGATCGGGTTGCGGCGCAGCCGCCGCCACGCGCTCCGGATCAGGGAGACGCCCGGCTGGTCGTCGACGGTGCCGGCCGTGGCCAGGTCGTCGATGCGCTGCTTGCGCAGCCCGCCGTACGTCGTACGGCGCGGGGCCTGCGACGAGGACTCGTGCTGGTCGTCGCGTCGGTCGGTGCTCGGATCGCTCACGTCAGCTCACCTCGTCCGGATCCGGGGGTCGATGACCGCGTAGGCGATGTCGACCATCAGGTTGACCAGGACGTAGATCGCGGCCGCGGCCATGATGAGCACCTGGAGCACGGGGTAGTCCTTCTCGCGGAAGGCGGTGGCGAGCGCCTCGCCGACCCCGCGGTAGGAGAAGACGGTCTCGGTCAGCACCGCTCCGGAGAGCAGCCCGCCGACCTGGAGGCCGATGGTCGTCACCACCGGCAGCATCGCGTTGCGCAGGACGTGCCGGCCGCGGATCACCTTGGCCGTGAGTCCCTTCGCCTCCGCGGTGCGGACGTAGTCCTCGTCGAGCACGTCGAGCACCGAGGCGCGGGTGATGCGGAAGATCACCGCGAAGGGGATCGTCGAGAGTGCCAGCGCCGGGAGGATCAGGTGCTTGAGCGCGTCCCAGGACGCGTCCCACTCGCGCGTGAGGATGCCGTCGAGGACGAACATGCCCGTCACGCGGGTCGCGTCGATGCCGGTGGACTGGCGGCCGGAGACGGGCAACAGGTTCCACTCGACCGCGAAGAAGTACTTGAGCAGGAAGGCGGTGAAGAAGACGGGCACCGCGACGCCGACGAGCGAGAAGATGACCGCTCCCGCGTCGGCCGGCGAGCCGCGCCGACGAGCGGCGAAGTAGCCCAGCGGGATGCCGAGCGCGATCGCCAGCACCATGGCCAGGAACGACAGCTCGATGGTCGCCGGCAGCCGCTGCAGGAAGATGTCGAGCGCGTCCTCACCGGGGAGCACCTTGGTGGAGACGCCGAAGTCGCCCTGCACGGCACGCTGCAGGAACTTGCCGTACTGCACCGGCAGCGGCTGGTCGAGGCCGAGCGCCGCCTCGAGGGCGGCGCGGCGCTCAGGGGTCTGCCGCTCCCCCAGGATGGCCGACACCGGCCCGCCCGGCAGCGAGCGCAGCCAGGCGAAGACGAGCATGGACAGCACGAGGACCACCAGGCACATCTGCAGCAGTCGTCGTACGACGAAGCGGATCACGCGAGCTCCTCACACGCCTGCGTGGTCCTGGGGCCGTCAGGCCCATCGAGACCATCGGGCCCCAGGACGTCACGCACATCGATCGGTCAGCGGTAGGAGGTCACTCCCCGCCCACGGTGACCGTGTCGAACTCCTCGGCGGTGAGCGGGCTCGGGATCACGCCGTCCACACCGGGACCGACCACGAGGGCCGGCGGCGAGTGGCTGATCGGCAGGCCGGGGAGGTACTCCTCCATGATCTGCTGGTTGATCTGCTCGAACGCGGCGCCGCGCTCGTCGTCGTCGACGACGGCGTCGGCGGCCTTGAGGTCGTCGGCCAGCTGCTTGCCCCAGGGCATCGCCTTCGTGCCGAAGTCGTTCTCCTTGAGGTTGCCGAAGAACGTGCCGATGAAGTTGAACGGCGAGTCGTAGTCACCGGTCCAGCCGAGGATGTAGGCGTCGTACTTGCCCGCGGTGACGTTGTCGAGGTAGCCACCGTTCCACGACGCGGTCTTCACGTTGACCTTGATGCCCACGGCCTCGAGGTCGGTGCGCAGGGCCTCGTAGATCTTCTCCGGGTCCGGCATGTAGGGCCGGCTGACCTCGGTCGGGTAGGCGAAGTTCAGGGTCATCCCCTCGGCGCCGGCCTCGGCCAGGAGGCGCTTGGCCTCCTCGGGGTCGTAGGCGTAGGGCTCGATGCTCGTGTTGTAGCCGCTCACGGTGTCGGGCATGAACTGCGTCGCCACCGCGGCACCCTCGGGCAGCTGCGTCTGGACCAGCTGGTCGCGGTTGAGCGCGTGGTAGAGCGCCTGGCGCACCTTGAGGTCCTTGAGCTGCGGGTTGGTCTCGGGGTTGAGGCCGAGGTAGAGGATGTTGAACGGGTCGCGCACCTCGACGCTGTTGCCGTCCTCCTCCAGGCCGGCCCAGTCGACCGGGTTGGGCAGGTCGTAGCCGTTGATGCTGCCGGCCTCGAGCTCCTGGCGACGCGTGCTCTCGTCGGGGATGACCCGGAAGACGATCTTGCTCGTCTTGGCCGACTCGCCCCAGTAGTCGTCGTTGCGCTCGAGCGTGATCTCGCCGTTGGCCTCGTCGTACTCACCGAAGGTGAAGGGGCCGGTGCCGACCGGCGCGTCGGCGTAGGCCGGGAAGCTGAAGCCCTCGCCCTCGGCGGCGATGCCGTTGGCGTCGCCCTCCTCCAGCGCCTTGGGCGACTGCATCGAGAGCGACTCGAGGGTCAGCATGGTCGGGAAACCGGAGGTGGGCCCGCTGATGGAGACCTTGGCCTCGAACTCGTCGGTCGCCTCGCAGCCCTGGTAGAGCGAGTTCTCGGCGTCGTTGGAGAAGGCGCCCATGACGTAGCCCCAGTACTCGCCGGCGGTCTGCCCGGCCTCGTTCTGGTCGAACATCCGGTCGAAGTTGTAGCAGACGGCCTCGGCGTTGAACGGCTCGCCGTCGTGGAACGTGACGTCGTCGCGCAGCGTGAACGTCCACTCGGTGCCGTCGTCGTTGGGCTCCCACTCGGTGGCGAGCTCGGGCACGACCTCGGCGCTGCCCGGCTCGATGCCCAGCAGGCCCTCGAACATCTGGCGCGTGACCCGGAAGGTCTCGCCGTCGGTGGCGTAGAACGGGTCGAACATCTCGGGGGCGCCGGCGGCACCGAACACGAAGGTCCCGTCGTCGCCACCGCCTCCCCCACTGTCGTCATTGCGCTCACTGTCGGCGCAGCTGGCCAGGGTGGCGGCCGTGAGCACGGCCATGGTCCAGGTCGCCACGGTGCGTTTCGGAGACATCCGAGGTCCTTCCGTCCGGAATGCGTTCGTCCGAGCACCCTAGACCGGACGATGTGGGCTGGGCCACAACGCCGTGGTCACGGTCGTGTCACACCTTCGCGGCCCGCGGTCCTGGCGCCGCAGGAGCTCAGCGGCGCGTGAGCTCGGCCAGGCGCGCCGTGTCGACGCCGACCAGCGTGTCGACGAACACCCGTCCCTCGCCCTCGAGGATGGGCACGTGGTGGGGCACGCAGAGCACCGTGCAGCCGGCGGCCACGGCGGACTTCGCCCCGGTGTTGGAGTCCTCGATGGCCACGCAGTCCTCGGGACGCAGGCCGAGCTCGGCGGCGGCGGTGAGGTAGGGCTCGGGGTGCGGCTTGCCGAACTCGACGCGGTCACCCGTCACCACCGTGACGAAGGTGCGCTCGGGAAGCTGGGCGAGGATCGGCGCCACGAAGCGCTGCCAGGACATGGTGACCAGTGCGCACGGGATCCCGTGCGCCTCGAGGTCGACGAGCAGCTCGCGGGCGCCGGGACGCCACGGGACCTCGGCCTCGACGCGCGCCACGACTCCGTCGAGCAGCTCCTCGACGATCTGGTGCGGCGTCAGGTCGATGTCCATGTGCACCCGGATGTAGTCACCGGAGTCCAGCAGCGCCTTGCCGACGAGGTTCAGCGCGTGCTCCTCCGACCACGTCCCGCCGTACTTCTCCGCCAGCTCGAACTCCGTGGCGATCCAGTAGGGCTCGGTGTCGACGAGGGTGCCGTCCATGTCCCACAGGACGGCGGCCGGGTGGTCCGCACGCACGGCGGTCGCGGCGCGCGTCTCGCTCGACGGGGTGGTGCTCGGCATGCCCTCGGACTCCACGTGACCAGTCATCTCGGTCGACACCCTAGACGGGCCGCACCAGCGTCAGGGATTCGTGGAGTCGCGGGGCAGGCGTACGACGAACGTCGTCGGGTTGACGCCGCTCGGCGGCTCGTAGACGACGTCGCCGCCATGGCCCCGCACGATCTCGCGCACGAGGTGGAGGCCGAGACCGGATCCGCCGGCGGCGCCGCTGGTGGCGTGCCGGTCGAACAGCCTCGGCACCAGGTCGTCGGGGACACCAGGACCCGCGTCGGTGACACGGAGCTCGACCGCGTCGTCGCCCATCCGGGCTGCGACCGCGAGCGGCGCCCGCCCGTGGCGTACGGCGTTGTCCAGCAGGTTGTCGAGGGCCTGGGCCAGCCGGACCTCGTCGCCCGGGACGACCAGCCCCTGCGCCACGTCGACCTCGACCGTGACGCCCGGTCCGGCGCTCGCGCGGCGGGCGGCGGCGCTCCGGACCAGCTCCGCCAGCGACACGTCACCGATCTGGTACTGGATGCCCGCGCCCTGCAGCTGCGCGGCGGCGGTCAGGTCGGCGGTCAGCCGACGGAGGCGCTCGGTGCTGCTGCGTATCCCACGGAAGAACTGGTCGCGCTCGTGGGCCGACATGTCCTCGTGCGACGTCTCCAGGAGGTGCGCACTGCCGTCGATCACGGCCGTCGGGTTGCGCATCTCGTGCGCCGTGACGGCCAGCAGGCGAGACAGCTCCGCCGCGGCCTCGAGCCGGTCCTCGACGTGCTGCTGCTGGTCGGACTGGTCGCGGGTGATCTTGGCGAAACCGACGTGCCGCCCGTTCTCGTCGTGGACCGCACTGATCACCACGTTGGCCCAGAAGCGACTGCCGTCCTTGCGGACCCGCCAGCCCTCCTCGGCGAACGACCCGTGGCGCAGGGCCGCCTGGAGGTTGCTCTCCGGGTGACCCGTGAGCTGCAGCTCCTCGGGGTAGAAGATGCGGAAGTGCCGGCCGACGATCTCCGGTGCGTCGTAGCCCTTGATCCGCCGGGCGCCGGCGTTCCAGGTGGCCACCGTGCCGTCGGGGTCCAGCATGAAGATCGCGTAGTCCTCGACCGCGGCGACCAGCAGCCGGAAGTGCTCCTCGCTGCGGTGCAGCTCGTCCTCGGCGAGCCGCTGGGCCGTGATGTCCTGCACCTGGGCGAACACGTACAGCAGCTCGCCGATCGAGTCGCGGATCGGGACCAGTGTCACGAGCGCCGTGCGCACGATCGTCGCGCCCGGCGGAGCAGGGATCGGGTGCTCGAAGGTCGCGACCTTCACCTGCGAGGTCCGCAACCCCTCGAGGCGGTGGTCGAGGGTGTCGCCCTCCCCGCCGGTCAGGCGACCGTAGTCGACGCCGACCAGGTCGCTGGGCGCGCAGGACATCAGCTCGGCGAGGGCGTCGTTGGCCCGCACGATCGTGGCGTGCACGGTCAACGTCGCCATACCGATCGCGGCCCGGTCGAACAGCGCCCGGAAGCCTTCGACGTGCTCGTCCAGGATCGACTGCTCGAGCTGCGCGACGTCGACGTCCTCGAGGGGGAACTGCGACGAGCCCCGTGCCGGCTCCTGCTGCGGAGGCACCGGGAGGGTCGCTGCCGCCTTCTCCAGGCTGCGGAGGAGGCGCTCGGGGAGCTGTTCGAGCGGGATCGACTTCTCGATGAAGTCCACCGCCCCGAGCTCGCCGAGCTGGGCCGTGAGGTCCGTGCCGCTGAAGCCGCTGAACATCACCACCGACGTCTCCGGCCGCATCGCCAGGATCGCCGGCAGCGTCTCCACGCCGTCCATCGCCGGCATCGAGACGTCCATCAGCACCAGGTCGGGCTGGTGACGGACGACCAGCTCGATGGCCTGCTCGCCGTCACCACCCTCGCCCAGCACCTCGAAGTGTCCCGAGGACTCCAGTCGCATCCGCACGAGGGTGCGGACGTCGACGGAGTCGTCGATCAGCACCACCGAGACCTTGTCGGTCTCCATCGCGATCCTCCTCCAGCTCCACCTCGGGACATCATGGTCCTGACGACCCCCTCGCTGCGAGGACGACATCCCGTGTCGCTGGTTCCCACCTGCCCCGTGCTCGATGCATGGCGCCCCGCGCGGAGGGGTGGGCTGGCTAGTCCTCCGGGTCGTAGCCGAGGTTCGGGGAGAGCCAACGCTCGGCCTCGGCGAGCGTCCAGCCCTTGCGCTCGGCGTAGTCGGCGACCTGGTCGCGGTTGACCCGGCCCACCACGAAGTACTGCGCCTGCGGGTGGGAGTAGTAGAAGCCGCTGACGGACGCACCGGGCCACATCGCCATCGAGTCGGTGAGCTGGATGCCGGTGTGCTCCTCGACGTCGAGGAGCTCCCAGAGCGTCCGCTTCTCGGTGTGCTCGGGGCAGGCGGGGTAGCCGGGCGCCGGGCGGATGCCGTCGTACTGCTCCTTGATCAGCCCCACGTTGTCGAGCTGCTCGTCGGGGGCGTAGCCCCACAGCTCCTTGCGGACCCGCTCGTGCAGCCGCTCGGCGAACGCCTCGGCGAGCCGGTCGGCCAGCGACTCCAGGAGGATCGCGTTGTAGTCGTCGAGCTCCTCGCGGAAGGCCTGCACCCGCTCGCCCACGCCGTCGCCCGCGGTCACCGCGAAGGCGCCCACGTGGTCGCGCAGGCCGGTCTCCTTCGGCGCGACGTAGTCCGCGAGCGACCGGTTGGGTACGCCGCCGCGGTGCTCGCCCTGCTGCCTCAGGTGGTGGAGCTTGGCGTGGACCCTGCTGCGGTCGCCGTCGAGGTAGAGCTCGACGTCGTCGCCGACCGAGTTGGCCGGGAAGAAACCGACCACCCCGTGCGCCCGGATCCACTTCTCCTCGACGATGCGGTCGAGCATCTCCTGCGCGTCGTCGTAGAGCTTGCGCGCGGCCGGACCCGAGCTCGGGTTGTTGAGGATGTCGGGGAAGGCGCCCTTCATCTCCCAGGCGTTGAAGAACGGCTGCCAGTCGATGTACCTGCGCAGCACCTCGAGGTCGTGGTCGCGGAGCACCCGGACGTGCTGGGTGACCTGCGTGCCCGTGATCGGCGACACGGCGTGGTCCTGCTGCAGCAGGAGGTGCGGCCGGGGCGGGCGGTAGTCGCTCCAGTCGATCGGCGTCGCGTTGGCGCGGGCCGCCTCCAGCGGCACCATCGGCCGGTCGTGCTTGGCGGCGTGCCGCGTGCGCAGCGAGTCGAAGTCGGCCCTCACGTCCGCGAGCAGCTGCTCGCGCTGCGTCGGGTGCAGCAGCGCGGCGGCCGTCGGCACCGAGCGGGAGGCGTCCTTGACCCACACCACCGGTCCGTCGTACTTCTGGTCGATCTTGACCGCGGTGTGCGCACGTGAGGTGGTGGCGCCGCCGATGAGCAGCGGGATGTCGAGCCCGAGGCGCTGCATCTCGGAGGCGAAGTTGACCATCTCGTCGAGCGAGGGCGTGATCAGCCCGGAGAGGCCGATGATGTCGGCGCTGTGCTCCTGCGCCGCGTCGAGGATCTTCTGCGCCGGGACCATCACGCCGAGATCGATCACCTCGTAGTTGTTGCACTGGAGCACGACGCCGACGATGTTCTTGCCGATGTCGTGGACGTCGCCCTTCACGGTCGCCATCACGATGGTGCCGTTGGTGTCCTTCTGCTTGGCCAGCTCGGGGTCCTTGGCCTTCTCCTCCTCGATGAAGGGGATCAGGTAGGCCACGGCCTTCTTCATCACGCGAGCGCTCTTGACCACCTGCGGCAGGAACATCTTGCCGTCGCCGAAGAGGTCGCCGACCACGTTCATGCCGTCCATCAGCGGCCCCTCGATCACCTCGATGGGCCGTCCGCCCGCCGCGGCGATCTCGGCACGCAGGGCCTCGGTGTCGGCCTCGACGTGCGCGTCGATGCCCTTCACCAGGGCGTGCGTGATGCGCTCGCGCAGCGGCATCGCGCGCCACTCGTCCTCGGACTCCTCGACCGCGTCGGCGGCGACGTTGAAGCGCTCCGCGACCTCGAGCAGCCGCTCGGCCGCGTCGGGGCGCCGGTTGAGCACGACGTCCTCGATGCGCTCGCGCAGCTCGGGGTCGACCTCGTCGTAGACGACGAGGGCACCGGCGTTGACGATGCCCATGTCGAGGCCGGCGCGGATCGCGTGGAAGAGGAAGACGGCGTGGATCGCCTCGCGGACCGGGTTGTTGCCGCGGAAGGAGAACGACACGTTGGAGATGCCGCCGCTGACCTTGGCCCCGGGCAGGTTCTGCTTGATCCAGCGGGTGGCCTCGATGAAGTCCTGGCCGTAGGTGGCGTGCTCCTCGATGCCGGTCGCGACGGCGAAGACGTTGGGGTCGAAGATGATGTCCTCGGGCGGGAAGCCGACCTCGTCGACCAGGATCCGGTAGGCCCGCTCGCAGATCACCTTGCGCCGCTCGAGGTTGTCGGCCTGGCCGTCCTCGTCGAAGGCCATCACGACCACCGCGGCGCCGTACTTGCGGCACAGGCGGGCGTGGTCGCGGAAGGCGTCCTCCCCCTCCTTCATCGAGATGGAGTTGACGATCGCCTTGCCCTGGACGCACTTCAGCCCGGCCTCGATCACCTCCCACTTGGACGAGTCGACCATCACGGGCACGCGGCTGATGTCGGGCTCGGCGGCGATCAGCTTGAGGAAGCGGTCCATCGCGGCGACGCCGTCGATCATGCCCTCGTCCATGTTGACGTCGATGACCTGCGCACCCGACTCGACCTGCTGCGCGGCGACGGTCAGCGCGGTGTCGTAGTCGCCGTCCTTGATGAGCTTGCGGAAGCGGGCGGAGCCGGTGATGTTGGTGCGCTCGCCGACGTTGACGAAGAGGCTGTCCTCGGTGATCGTCAGCGGCTCGAGGCCGGAGAGCCGCATCACCGGCGCGACCTCGATCGGCGTACGCCGCTCCTTGCCCTCCACCGCGGACGAGATCGCCGCGATGTGCTCGGGCGTCGTGCCGCAGCAGCCGCCGACGAGGTTGAGGAAGCCGGCCTCGGCGAACTCGGACAGCACGGCGGCGGTCTGCTCGGGGGTCTCGTCGTACTCGCCGAAGGCGTTGGGGAGTCCGGCGTTGGGGTAGACGGAGACGAAGGAGTCGGCGAGCCGGGAGAGCTCGGCGACGTAGGGGCGCATGTCACGAGCACCCAGCGCGCAGTTGAGGCCGACGGCCAGCGGCCGGGCGTGCCGGATCGAGTCCCAGAAGGCCTCGGTGACCTGGCCGGAGAGCGTACGACCCGAGGCGTCGGTGATCGTGCCGGAGATGATGACCGGCCAGCGGCGGTCCTGCTCCTCGAAGAGCGTCTCCACCGCGAAGATCGCCGCCTTGGCGTTGAGCGTGTCGAAGATCGTCTCGATCATCAGCAGGTCGGCGCCGCCGTCGACGAGGCCGCGGGCGGCGACGAGGTAGGCCTCGGCCAGCTGGTCGAAGGACACGTTGCGCGCACCGGGGTCGTTGACGTCGGGCGAGATCGACGCGGTGCGCGTGGTCGGGCCGAGGGCGCCGGCGACCCAGCGGGGCCGGTCGTCGGTCGCGACGGCGTCGGCGGCCGCACGGGCGAGGCGGGCGGACTCGTGGTTGAGCTCGTAGGCGAGGTCCTCGAGGCCGTAGTCGGACAGCGAGATGGCGTTGGCGTTGAACGTGTTGGTCTCGATGATGTCCGCGCCCGCGGTGAGGTAGTCCTCGTGGATGGCGCGGATCAGCTGCGGCTGGGTCAGCGTGAGGAGGTCGTTGTTGCCGATCAGGTCGCTGGGGTGGTCGGCGAAGCGCTCACCGCGGTAGCCGGCCTCGTCGGGCCGGTCGCGCTGGATGGCGGTGCCCATCGCGCCGTCGAGCACCATGATCCGCTCACGGAGGATCGCCGTCAGGGCGTCGGTGGCGTCGGGGCGGTGCTGCGGCTTCACGGGTGTGGCCTCTCTCGATGGGCAGACAGCCAGACTAGGAACCTCGTCCGACTGGCGGACACTGTTTCCACATCGTGGCACCGCGCGACACGACCCATGAAATCACGACGGCTGGTTAGGCTGGACCGGTGATCGAGTTCGACGACGTGCAGGGCCTCGTCTCCCCCGTGGTGATCGCGGCCTTCGAGGGGTGGAACGACGCGGCCGACGCGGCCTCCGGACTGGTCGACCACCTGCTGGAGCAGTGGAAGGCCGAGGTCATCGGCGCCGTGGACCCGGAGGAGTTCTACGACTTCCAGGTCAACCGTCCCGTGATCAGCACCGACGTCAACGGCCACCGCCGCCTCACCTGGCCCACCACCCGCATCGCGATCGCCCGCCCGCCCGAGCTCGACCGCGACATCATCCTGGTCCGCGGCATCGAGCCGAACATGAAGTGGCGGCAGTTCTGCGCCGAGCTGCTCGCGGCCTGCGACGACCTGGGTGCCGAGCTCGTGGTGACGCTCGGCGCGCTGCTGGCCGACACGCCGCACACCCGGCCGATCCCCGTCAGCGGCACGGCCAGCGAGCCTGAGCTGCTCGACCGGCTCGACCTCGAGCAGTCCAGCTACGAAGGCCCGACCGGCATCGTCGGGGTCTTCAACGACGCGTGCAACCAGCTCGACATCCCGTCGGTGTCCTACTGGGCCGCGGTCCCCCACTACGTCGCGCAGCCCCCCTGCCCGAAGGCCACGCTCGCACTGCTGGGCCAGCTCGAGGAGCTCCTCCAGGCACCCATGCCGCTCGGCGAGCTGCTCGAGGACGCCCGGGCGTGGGAACGCGGCGTCGACGAGCTCGCCGCCGAGGACGAGGACGTCGCCGACTACGTCCGGGCGCTCGAGGAGACCCGCGACACCACGGACCTGCCCGAGGCCTCCGGCGAGGCCATCGCCCGCGAGTTCGAGCGCTACCTCAAGCGCCGCGACACCGACTGATCCTCGTCCCGCGCGAGCGGGCTCCGGTCCGCTCGAGTCCCGAGGCGACACCGCCGGGGTGCGTCAGAGGCGTACGTCAGAGGGAGAGGCCGAGGGCCGCGTCGAGCAGGCGGTGGATGGTCGTGGCCGCCTCGTGGTCGGTCGTGTCGGCCAGGCCGGTGGTGCCGAGCGTGGCGTCCACCCACTCCTGGACCGCCCCGACCGCGGTGGGTGCGTCGAGGTCGTCGGCCAGCGCGGCCAGGACCCGCTCGACGACGGGTGCCGCGTCGGCCCCGTGGCCCAGGGCCAGGGCACGCCGCCAGCCGGCGAGGGTGTCGACGGCGTCCCAGAGCTGGTCGTCGGTCCACTCCCAGTCGCTGCGGTAGTGGTGGCGCAGCAGCACCAGCCGGATCGCCATCGGGTCGACGTCGCTCATCCGCAGCGCCGAGACGAAGACCAGGTTGCCCTTCGACTTCGACATCTTCTCGCCGTCGTAGGCGACCATGCCGGCGTGGGCGTAGGCCCGGGCGAAGCGCTCCCCCGGGTGTGCCACCTGGCCGTGGCCGGCCGACATCTCGTGGTGCGGGAAGACCAGGTCGCTGCCGCCTGCCTGGACGTCGAAGGTCGCACCGAGGTGGTCCAGCGCGATCGCGGTGCACTCGATGTGCCAGCCGGGGCGGCCGGGGCCGAACGGGCTGTCCCACGCGGGCTCGCCCGGCCGCTCCGCGCGCCACAGCAGGCAGTCGAGCGGGTCCTTCTTGCCCTCGCGGTCGGGGTCGCCGCCGCGCTCGGGGAAGATCTGCAGCATGGTGTCGCGGTCGAAGCCCGACACCTCGCCGAACGCCTCGTCGGCGCTGACGGAGAAGTAGAGGTCGTCCTCGACCCGGTAGACCGCGCCCGCCTCGTCGAGGCGCTGGATCAGCTCGATGACCTGCGGGATCGACTCGACCGCGCCGATGTAGTGCGCCGGCGGCAGGACGCGGAGCGCCTCCATGTCGTCGCGGAACAGCTGCGTCTCCCGCTCGGCGAGCTCGACCCAGTCCACCTTCACCTTGGCGGCCCGCTCGAGCAGCGGGTCGTCGACGTCGGTGACGTTCTGGACGTACGTCACCTCGTGCCCCCCGTTGCGCCAGGCGCGGTTGAGCAGGTCGAAGGCGACGTAGGTCGCCGCGTGTCCCATGTGGGTCGCGTCGTAGGGCGTGATGCCGCAGACGTACATCCGCGCCGGTCCCTCGGGACGCGTCTCGACGAGCCCGTTGCTCGCGGTGTCGTGCACCCGCACGGCGGGACCCGTCACCGGGAGTCGGGGAACGTCGGGGGACGACCAGGCACGCATGCGGCGCAGCCTATCGGCCGGTGCCACGCGCCTCAGAAGGGCGGCCAGGGGATGACGGGGTACTGCGAGGAGGCGGGTGCCGGGAAGGTGCCGTCCGCGAGCAGCCGCCGCAGCCGTCGGGCGGTGACCGCGACCTCGTCGTCGGCCAGCAGCCCGGTCAGGGTGGCACCGAGCTCGGCGTCGAGGGCCGTCTCCAGCCGCCGCAGGCCCTCGGCCTCCTCGTCGGAGAGCGGCTCGCCCACGAACCCCCAGAGGACCGTCCGCAGCTTGTGCTCCACGTGGAAGGTCAGCCCGTGGTCGACGCCGTGCCGGTGCCCGTCGGCCATCGGGAGGACGTGGCCGCCCTTGCGGTCCGCGTTGTTGACGACCACGTCGAAGAGCGCCATGCGGCGGAGCTGGGGCGAGTCCTCGTGGACCAGTGAGACCGGCTGGTCGTGCGCGTCGAGACCGTCGAAGACGTGGCGGAAGCCCTCCGGGACCTCGCCCTCTCCGACGATGTCCACGGGCGCCTGGTCCTCGACCTCGTCGCGCCACAGCTGCACCATGCCCGGCCCGTGGGGCCCCTCGCGCAGCACCGTGGTGGGGACGATGTCCCAGCCCAGCGCCTCGGAGACGGCGTACGCACCCACCTCGCGCGCTGCGAGCGTGCCGTCGGGGAAGTCCCACAGCGGGCGCTCGCCGGCGATCGGCTTGTAGACCACCCGGACACCGTCGACCTCGCCGACGAACGTGGCGTTGGAGGCGGGCAGCACGCGTCCGTGCAGGGTCAGCTCGCCCGACCAGAAGCCGGCTGGGAGAGCGTCAGGGGTCACGGCGCCGGAAACCGTTGGCCCGCACGCAGAGGTGACCGTCGGGGTCGATCGGCTCCCCGCAGAAGGGACAGTCGGGGCGACCCGCACCGATCACGTTCCGGGCGCGCTCGACGAACGAGCGGGCGGCCGCGGCGGTGATGCGCACGAGGAAGATCTCCTCCGGCTCCGGCTCGAGGAGGTCCTCGAGGTCCTCCTGGAGCTGCTCCGGCGAGACCACGGCCGCCTCGGTGAAGGGGAACACCTCGATCACGACCCGCTCGTCGGCGGTGTCCCACGACAGCGTCATGGTGCCCGCGCGGAACTCCTCCTCGATCGGCTGCTCGAGGGGCTGGTTGTCGGTGAGGTCGCGCGGCGCGATCGCGGGGATCAGCACGTCGTCGCCCGCCGCGTTCATCAGCTCGTCGAGGAGCTCGTCGATGCGCTCGGCGAGCGCGGATACCTGCTGCTTCTCGAGGGAGACGCTGATGAGCCGGGCGCCCTCGCGCGCCTGCAGGAAGAACGTGCGCTGGCCGGGCTCGCCAACGGTGCCGGCGACGAAGCGCTCGGGAGGGTCGAAGCGGTGCACGACGGGCATGTCACTCACCCTAGGACCTCCCTGTCTGGGTGCCGGGCCCCGCTCCCCCGCCCACCTCGGCGTCGCCCCGGCGGCGGGCGCGAGCCTTGGTCGGCGGCGTCAGCCAGGACAGGTCGCCGGCGTGGGTGTTGGTGCCGAGGACGAACGGGCGGGTGTCGCCGTAGCGGATGATCGACACCGACCCGGGGTCGACGTGGATGCGCTGGAAGAGGTCGAGGTGCGTGCCGAGCGCGTCGGCGAGGATCGACTTGATCAGGTCGCCGTGGCTGACGGCGAGCCACACCGCGTCGTCGCCGTGCTCGGCGCCGACCCGGCTGTCGTGGCGCCGGATCGCGGCCACGGCGCGGTCCTGCATGGCGCGCATCGACTCGCCGTGGGGGAACGTCACCGCCGACGGCTGCGCCTGCACCGTCTTCCAGAGCTTCTCCTTGGCCAGCTCCTTGATCGGCCGGCCCTGCCAGTCGCCGTAGTCGCACTCGGAGAGCTGCTTGTCGGTGCTCGCGCGCAGCGGCGCCGGCTGCCGGGAGGTGATCTCCTTCGCCGTCTCCCGGCACCGCTCGAGCGGGCTCGTGACGGCCGACGCGAGGCGTACGCCGGCGAGCCGGTCGCCCACCGCGCCGGCCTGCGTCACCCCGGTCTCGTCGAGGTGGACGCCGGGGGTGCGCCCGGCCAGCACGCCGGCGGTGTTGGCCGACGACCGGCCGTGTCGGACGAGGATGACGGTAGGCACGGGAGCGACCTTAGTGGGACTAGCCTCAGCACGTGATCGTCGACAACGCGCTCTACCACCGTGGCCAGCGGGTGCCGCTGGGTGACGGCGACGACCAGAGCCTCGGCGCCGCACGCATCCCGTGCGACCCCGGCGACTTCCAGTGGATCGGCATCCACGACCCGAGTCCGGACGAGCTCGACCTCATCGCGCGCACCTTCGGCCTGCACCCGCTGGCCGTCGAGGACGCCGGCGACTCCCACCAGCGGCCCAAGCTCGAGCACTACGGTGACACGCTCTTCCTGGTGCTCAAGACGCTCTGGTACGTCGACGCCGACGACGCGGTCGAGACCGGGGAGATCAACATGTTCGTCGGGAGCGACTTCGTCGTCACCGTCCGCCACGGCGAGGGCATCGACCTCGCCGACTCCCGCCGCGACCTCGAGCTCCGGGCCAAGGTGCTCGAGCACGGGCCGATGGGGGTGATGTACGCCATCTGCGACCGCGTGGTCGACGAGTACGAACGCGTCGGCGCGGCGCTCGAGGAGGACGTCGACGAGGTCGAGGAATCGGTCTTCTCCCCCGCCCGCACCGACGACTCGACGCGGATCTACGTCCTCAAGCGCGAGATCGCGGAGGTCCGACGCGCGGTGCTGCCGCTGCGCGAGCCGATGCGCAAGTTCTCCATGCACTCCGACATCGCCCCCACCATCCGCACGCCCATCCCGATCACGGCCGAGACCGCGACCTACTTCCGTGACGTCGCCGACCACCTCCAGCGGGTCTCGGAGGTCATCGACAGCCTGGACCAGCTCCTCTCCACGGCCTTCGACGGCCACCTGGCCCGGATCTCGGTCCAGCAGAACGAGGACATGCGCAAGATCTCCGCAGGGGCCGCGCTCGTCGTCGTGCCGACGCTGATCGCGGGCGTCTACGGCATGAACTTCGACCACATGCCCGAGCTGCACTGGACCTACGGCTACCCGTTCGCGATCTTCCTGATGGTCGGCGTGGCCGTGGGGCTGTTCGCCTCGTTCAAGAAGTCCGGGTGGCTGTGAGCGGTGCCGCCGTGGCTCGGTCGGCACTGTCCGCCTGGCGCGTGGTGTGGTGGTTCGGCTTCGTCAGCCTGGCGGCCGACATGGTCTACGAGGGCGCCCGCTCGGTCTACGGCCCGCTCCTCGCCGCGCTGGGCGCCTCCGCCGTCGTGGTCGGGCTGGTCACCGGGGCCGGCGAGGCCGTCGCACTGGTGCTGCGGCTGGCGTTCGGCCCGATCGCGGACCGCACCGGTCGCTACTGGTCGCTGACCATCGCGGGCTACGCCATGACGGCGGTGTGCGTGCCGCTGCTGGCGCTGGCGCCCCGGCTCGGTGCGGCCGGCATCGCCTTCGCCGCGACGATGATCCTGCTCGAGCGCCTCGGCAAAGCGGTGCGTTCGCCGTCGAAGTCGGCGCTCCTGGCCCACGTGGCGGCGGCGGTGGGACGGGGTCGCGGGTTCGGCGTGCACAAGGCGCTCGACCAGGTCGGCGCCTTCGCGGGACCGCTGCTGGTCGCCGCGGTGGTCGCGGTCGCCTCCATCTGGTGGGGCATGGCGGTCCTCGCCGTCCCGGGCGCGATCGCCATGGTCCTGCTGCTCACCCTGCGCCGCCGGGTCCCCGACCCCGGGGTGTACGACGAGCAGCCCGAGCCCGCCGCGGCTGCCAGCTCCGGCGAGCGGCGCGGCTGGTGGGCCGAGGCGGTCGGTGCGGGCCTGTCCGGCGACTTCTTCCGCTACGCCGTCGCGGCCTCGCTCACGACCGGAGCGCTCGTGACGTTCGGCATCATCGGCTACCACCTCACCGTCGAGGGCCTGGTCCCCGTGGCCGCCGTCCCGGTCGTCTACGCCGCGGCGATGGCGGTCGAGGCGCTCGCGGCGCTCGCGGTCGGGACGGTCTACGACCGCACGGGAGCAGGCGTCCTGCTGCTGGTGCCGGTGCTGGTCGCCCTCGTGCCCGCGCTCGCGCTCGGCTCGGCGCTCACGGCGGTGCTCGTCGGCGTGGTCGCGTGGGGGTTCGCCCAGGGCGTGCAGGACTCGACGATCAAGGCCGTGGTGGCCGACCTGGTCGAGGCGCCGCGCCGCGCGACGGCCTACGGCGTCTTCGCGGGCATCCAGGGGGTGTTCGCCATCGTCGGGGGCGTCGCGGCGGGCTGGCTCTACGAGCGGTCGCTGCTCGCGCTGGTCATCGTGGTGGCGCTCACGCAGGTGCTGGCGCTGGCGCTGCTGGCCGACACGCTCAGGCGCTCAGCACGCCTGCGCCGAGCAGGATGAGCGTGCCGGCGCCCAGCACGATCCGGTAGACGACGAACGGCGTGTAGGACCGGGTGCTGACGTAGCGCAGCAGCCACGCGATGGCGGCGTACCCCACCACGAACGACACCACGGTGGCGGTCACCGTCGGCCCCCAGCCGAAGTCGTTGTGCCCGTGGGGGATCTCCTTCAGCTCGAACAGCCCCGCGCCGACCACGGCCGGGATGGCGAGGAGGAAGGCGAACCGGGTGGCGGCCTCGCGCTCGAAGCCGAGGAAGCGACCCATCGAGATCGTCGCGCCCGAGCGGGAGACGCCGGGGACCAGCGCGAGGGCCTGTGCGGCGCCCATCAGGACCGCGTCCTTGAGCGTGATCTTGGTGATCGCCCGGTCGGTGCGCCCGACGCGGTCGGCGATGCCGAGCACGATGCCGAGCACGACGAGCGTGCAGCCGATGATCCAGAGGTTGCGGAAGTCGCGCTCGATGACGTCCTTGAGCAGCACGCCGAGCACCACGATGGGCAGCGACCCGACGATGATGAACCAGCCCATCCGCGCGTCCAGCGTGCCGCGGAACTCCGGCTGGAAGAGCGAGCGCACCCACGCGCTGCCGATGCGCCAGATGTCCTTGCGGAAGTAGATGAGCACGGCGAGCTCGGTGCCGATCTGGATCACCGCGGTGAAGGCCGCGCCCGGGTCGCCCCAGCCGAAGAGCTCCGGGAAGATGCGCAGGTGCGCGCTGCTCGAGATCGGGAGGAACTCGGTCAGCCCCTGGATGACGCCGAGGACCACGGCCTTGAGGAGATCGATCACAGGGCAGGAGCCTACGGGCGCGTCCCTGTGTGTCCGTGCAGCACCCGTGGCTACCCTCACGTGCATGCAGCAGCGAACGCTTGGCGCCACCGGTCTGAAGGTCTCCCGCCTCGGCCTCGGCACCATGACGTGGGGCCGTGACACCGACGAGCACGAGGCCCGCGACCAGCTCATCTCCTTCGCCGAGGCGGGCGGGACGCTGCTCGACACGGCGGCCGGCTACGGCGACGGCGCCAGCGAGGAGCTCATCGGCACGCTCGTCGGCGACGTGGTCGCCCGCGACGAGATCGTGCTGGCCACCAAGGCCGGCATCTCCCGGCGTACGGGCGAGCGGGTCACCGACACCTCGCGCGGCACCCTGCTCTCGACGCTCGACGCGTCCCTCGAGCGGCTCGGCGTCGACCACGTCGACCTGTGGCAGGTGCACGTGTGGACCGACGAGACGCCCGTGGAGGAGACGCTGACGGCGCTCGACCTCGCCGTGTCCTCCGGCCGCGCCTCCTACGTCGGCATCTCCAACTACACCGGCTGGCAGACCGCGCAGGCCGCGACGTGGCAGCGGGCCGTGCCGGGCCGCATCCCCCTCGCCTCGACCCAGGTCGAGTACTCCCTGGTCAACCGCCAGGTCGAGCACGAGGTGGTGCCGGCCGCGCAGGCGCTCGGCCTCGGCGTGCTGCCCTGGTCACCGCTGGGCCGGGGCGTGCTCACCGGCAAGTACCGCAGCGGTACGCCCTCGGACTCGCGCGCCGCGACCGAGCACTTCGCCCGATTCGTCGGCGCCTACCTCGACGAGCGCGGCCGCGGCATCGTCGAGGCGGTGGCCCGGGCCGCCGACGGGCTCGGCTGGACGCCGCTGGAGGTGGCGCTGGTCTGGGTCCGTGACCGGCCGGCCGTCACCGCGCCCATCGTCGGCGCCCGCACCGCCGCCCAGCTCAAGGGCGCCCTCGGCGTCGAGGAGCTCACCCTGCCCGCCGAGATCGTCGACGCCCTCGACGACGTGTCGGCGGACTGACGGACACCGGCAGCCAGAGGCTGAGCCGGACAGAGCCGGACAGAGCCGGACAGAGCCGTACCAGGAGACAAGGAGGACCGATGGCCCGCATCCAGCGTCGTCCCCCCGCCCGGGGCGTCGAGTGGGAGTTCGAGACGCTCGTGCTGCCCCAGGACTTCTCCCGCAACGTCGTGACCCGGCTCCTGGTCGAGCGCGCCGAGCACGGCGGCTGGGAGCTGGACCGCCTGCGCATCGGCCACGACGGCAAGCGCCGCGTCGTGCTCCGCCGCAAGATCATCCGCCAGCGGCTGACGCTCTTCGCCGGCTGACGACCACCGATGGGGTCAGGACCCCATGGCGGCCGACCGGCGCGGGTGCTCAACTCGAGGGGACGGGGTCGACCGACCCCGGTGAGGGGACGACCTCGATGTCCATGCGACGCAAGCACAAGTCCGACCTCGGGATCCTGGAGCTGGCCGTCGACCCGGCCGCCGCCGAGCGGCGTAACCATCCCGTGCGGATCCGCCTCACGCGGCCCCTGACGCCGTGGGAGGTGGAGGGGCTGGCGGTGGTGGTGCCAGGGGTACGCGCCGAGGGAGACTGCGTGGTCGTCCCGGACGCCCGGCTGGAGGACGTGGCCCGCGAGCACGAGCAGTGGCTGACCCGGCTGGAGCGCGCTCAGTCCATCGGCGACGAGCTCGAGGGCGAGAGCTGGGTGGCCGACCACCACCGTGTGGACCGGCAGACCCGCCTCGGGTCTCACATGCGGAGCCAGCAGGCCGACGACCGTGGCATGCACTGACCGTCGGCTCACCAGCCCGCGGTGCCCGGAGCCCCCTTGAACGGACCGGTCACCCGCGAGGTGATCCAGCCGCCGTAGAAGCTGCCCGGCTGGGGCTGCACGGCCTCACCGTCGACCGTGCACCCGTCCACACGGCCCGGGTAGAGGGCGACGTGGTCGACGAGCGCCTCGAAGCCGGTGCTCGGCGCCGGGTAGGTCCACGCCACGGCCCGCAGCACGTCGTCGCCCACGACGAGGTCGTAGTAGACCGCCTGGCCCTTCCACTCGCACCACGACGCCCCGTCACCGGGCCGGAGCACGCCGGGGGCGAACGCGCTGACGGGCAGGTAGTACGTCGGCGGGTGGCTCGTCTCGAGCACGCGCAGGCTCGCGGTGGTGTCGGCCACGCCCACGCCTGCGTGGCTCACGACGACGTGCTCGTTGCTGGGTTCCACCCGTGGTGGACGCGGGTAGTCCCACACCGACTCGGTCATCCGGCCAATGTACGCACCCGGGCTAGGGCGCGAGGTCGCGTGACTCGAGCCACGCCTGTCCGCGCCGCGCGGACGCCTGGGCGAGCCACGCCTCCTCGACGACCTCGACCAGCTCGTCGCGGTCCACCTCGCCCACGCGGGAGGCGCGCAGCAGCACCGACGGGTGGCCGTCGAAGTGCGGGGTGGTGAAGAACGGCAGCCGCTCGTCCTGGAGCAGCGCCTGCTTGTCGCCCTCGGACGCCACCCAGATGACGACCACGTCGTCGTAGCGCTCGCCCGTCTCCGGGTCCACCGCGTCGGGGCGCGGGGTGCGGAAGAAGACGAACGACTTGCCGCCGACCTGGTAGACGGGGTTCTTCTCGGGCCGGAAGACGGTGACGTACGGCATCGCGCGCGCGGTGGCGTGGATGTCGTCGACCGTCGCGCGCCGGCTCACCTCGCGGCGGCCTCCGCGGTCGCCCTGAGCTCGGCGACCATCGCGTCCGGGTCGTCCGCGGAGTAGACCGCGGAGCCCGCCACGAACACGTCGGCACCGGCCTCGGCGCACCGCTCGATCGTCTCCAGCGAGACGCCGCCGTCGACCTGGAGCCACGTCTCGACGCCGTGCTTGCGCATCAGCTCGCGGGCGGTGCGGATCTTCGGCAGGCACAGGTCGAGGAACTTCTGTCCGCCGAACCCGGGCTCCACGGTCATGATGAGCACCATGTCGAGCTCGGGCAGCAGGGCCTCGTAGGGCTCGATCGGCGTGGCCGGCTTCAGCGCCATCGACGCGCGTGCGCCCTGGGCACGGATCTCCCGCGCCAGGCGCACCGGAGCCTTGGCGGCCTCGGCGTGGAAGGTCACCGACCCGCAGCCCGCCTCGGCGTAGGCCGGTGCCCACCGGTCGGCGTCCTCGATCATCAGGTGCGCGTCGAGCGGCTGGGTCGCGTGCTTGCTCAGCGCCTCGATGACCGGGAGCCCGAGCGTCAGGTTGGGCACGAAGTGGTTGTCCATCACGTCGACGTGGACCCAGTCGGCACTCGGGATGCGCGCGACCTCGTCGGCCAGGCGCGACAGGTCAGCGTTGAGGATGCTCGGCGTGATCTGGATGCCCACGGGTCGATCCTAGGGACTGCCGCGTCCGTCCAGCCGGGCGGCTCGGCTCCGGGCGGGTACGACGACGTGGAGCGCGTTGCGGTCGACCTCGAACGTCGCCGGGGTCGTGGCCGCGACCTCGCCGTCCAGGTTCACCGGCAGCGGCTCGTCGGTGACCAGGCGCAGCCGTCGGGCCGTGACGTGGTGGACCCGCTCGTGGTCGACGAGGTGGCCGGTGCGCAGGAGACGGGCGACCGAGACGTGGTCGCGCAGCCGACCCTGCTCCACGGCGTAGACGTCGAGGAGGTGGTCGTCGATCGAGGCGTGCGGCGCGACCGTCAGGCCACCGCCGTAGTGGCGGCCGTTGCCGACCGCGACCTGCATCAGGTCGGTCAGCTCCAGCTCGGTGCCGTCGGCGAGCTCGAGCCGCGCGGCGAACGGGCGGTGCGAGCGGTACGCCGCCAGCGTGGCCGCGGGGTAGGCGAACCGGCCGAGCCGCCGCTTGAGTCGCGGGGTGAGGCGCTGGGTGACCGCCACGGAGAGGCCGACCGAGGCGACGTTGAGGTAGGCCCGCCCGTCCACTCGTCCGAGGTCGACGTCGACGACCTTTCCGGTCACGAGGGTGTCGACGGCCTCGACCAGGCCGGAGGGGATCTCCAGGGTCCGGGCGAAGTCGTTGGCCGTGCCCAGCGGCAGGACTCCCAGGCGCGTGGGCGTGTGGGCGACCATCTCGGCGGCGCAGCCGATCGTGCCGTCCCCGCCGCCCGCCACCAGGAGGTCGGGCTCGTCGTCCAGGGACACGGCCAGCGCCTCCATCAGCTCCAGGCCGCCGTGCACGGGCCGGACGGACACCTCGTCGGCGACCCCGCGCAGCGCCCGCTCGACCACCGGCAGGACGCGTGCGCCCCGGCGCGACGCGGTGTTGACGACGACGGCGACGCGGTCGGTGCGCGTGGTGGCGGGGGTCTCCGGCTGCATGCCCGCGAATCTAGGCGGCCAGCGTGAGAGGAGTCTGAGGGCGACCTGTGGCCGGGCTGTGCGTCGTCGGCCCTACCCCTGCTCCTCCAGGTCCGGGGTCTCCTCGCCCTCCGCCTCGTCGCGATCGGCCCACTCCAGCAGCGGCGCGCTGTCGAACGGGTGGCCGTCGATGTCGGCGTGGAGGTCGCCGAGGTCGGCGTAGCGCTCCGGCATCGTGAAGAGCGTGAAGTCGTCGGGGGTGCAGTCGTCGACCTCGTCCCACCGGATCGGCGCCGACACGCGCGCCGCGGGGACGCCGCGCACGCTGTAGGCCGCCGCGATGGTGTGGTCGCGCGCGTTCTGGTTGTAGTCGACGAACAGCTGCGCGGGGTCGCGGTCCTTGCGCCACCAGGCTGTCGTCACCTCTCCCCCGGCCCGGCGCTCCACCTCCCGGGCGAATGCCAGCGCGCCACGTCGTACGTCCTGGAAGCCGTGGTCGGGCGGGATCCGGACGTAGATGTGCAGGCCCGAGCCGCCGCTGGTCTTGGGGAAGCCGACCGCGCCGAGCTCGTCGAGGACCTCGTGGGCGACGTGCGCGACCCGCTGGACGGTGGCCCAGTCGCACTCGGGCCCGGGGTCGAGGTCGATGCGCCACTCGTCGGGCTTCTCGGTGTCGTGGCGCCGGCTGTTCCACGGGTGGAACTCGACGGTCGACATCTGGACCGCCCAGATCACGCTGCCGAGCTCGGTGACGCACAGCTCGTCGGCGGTGCGCTTCCACCGCGGGAAGAACAGCTGGACGGTCTCGACCCAGTCGGGGGCGCCGGCCGGCAGCCGCTTCTGGTGGACCTTGTCGCCGGCCAGGCCCTTGGGGAAGCGGTGCAGCATGCAGGGGCGCTCGAACAGCGCGTTGACGATGCCGTCGCCCACGGACAGGTAGTACTCGACCAGGTCGAGCTTGGTCGCCGCGGGCCGACCCTCGAAGGCCGGGAAGTAGACGCGGTCGGGGTTGGTGACCTTGACGACGCGTCCCTCGACCTCGATCTCGGTGAAGGGCGACGCCATGTCACGACCCTAGCGGGATCGGCCGCTGCGGCGCGGGCTACTTCTCCGTCGAAGCGACCGGCTCGAGGGCGGCCGCGACGGTGACGGTGACCGCGCCGGACCAGCCCTCGTCGGCGTACTGGCTCTCGGGGCGGTGCCAGCGGAACTCAGTGGTCTCCGTGACGGGTACGTCGACGCGAGCGATGCCGTCGGGCCCGGGGAGGACCGGGGCGCCGTCGGCGCGCCAGGCGCCGCCCGGGGTGCGCGACTCGAGGACGAGCGGGTCTCCGGTGGTGCGGGCGTGCGGGTCGGTGACGCGGCCGGTGATGGTGACGGACTCCCCGGCCACGGCCTGCTCCCTGCTGACCGACACCGTCGTGTCCAGCGCGACGCCCTCGAAGTCGAAGGTCGAGCCGTCCCCGGAGACGGCGTCAAGGTTGAAGGCGCCGCCGTCGCACCCGAAGCCGGTCACCACGAGCCCCTGGCCGTCGCCGTGGGTGGCGGCGAACTCGCCCGTGGTCGCGGTGCCGCCGGTCTGGAGGGCCGCGTGCGAGGCCAGGTCGACGAGGGTCCAGTCATAGGCGAGCTGGGCGGCGGACACCGTGGTCCACCCGCCGCTGGGCACGGAGAGCGACGTCGTGGCCAGCCACGCCGCACCTGGGGGCGTGTCGGGCGTGACGACCACGACGTACGACGTGCCGGTGCTGCCGCCGGTCGAGGCGACGGAGAAGCTCGGGTCGGCGGTGGCGAGGGAGTCGAAGAAGACCACCGGTCCCGACGCGCTGCCGGGGCCGCCTGGCACCAGCCCGAGCGAGCGCCGTCCCAGCGGGGCGACGAACGGCCCGAGGTTGAGCCGCGAGGCGGGCGCCGTACCGGGTGCGAAGAGGTCGGTGCAGTCGACGTAGGTCAGGTAGACCGAGGCATCACCGGTGGCGGGCCCGGTGAGCGTCTGGACGCCGTCGGCGTGGGCGGGCGCCAGCGGCAGGGTGCACAGGAGCGCACCCGCAGCGACCGTCGTGAGCGTGGACCGCAACCGCATGCTTCGTCTCTCTCCCCGTCGCCCGACGCGCCCCTCCGGTGCGTCGCGCTGCACCCATCATGCGCGGGTGGGACGACGTTGGGAACAGGTGACACGGAGATGACCAATTCTTCGTACCCCTACGGGCGGGAGGTCTGGGTCGGGACCTCAGACGAGGGCCCGACGCCGCAGCGTCGCGGCGAACATCGCGTCCGTGCCCTCGCGGTGCGGCCAGAGCTGGAAGCGGTCGACCTCGTCGGTGTCGCCCCGCCGGGCGAGGACGGCCGAGACGACCTCCGAGGTCTCTGCCAGCACCGGCGAGCAGGTGGCGTAGACGACCACTCCTCCGGGACGGACCGAGTCGATCGCGACGTCGAGCAGCACCTGCTGGAGGCCGACCAGCACCGTCACGTCCTCGGGGCTGCGCCGCCAGCGCGACTCCGGGCGACGGCGAAGGGCACCGAGGCCGGTGCACGGTGCGTCGACGAGCACGCGGTCGAAGGTGCCCGGCACCCAGGCCGGTCGCGTGCCGTCACCCGCGACCACGTCGACGGACGCCGGCGGCACGGCCCGCAGCGCGGAGGCGACCAGGGCGGCCCGGTGCGGCTGGCGTTCGTGGGCGACCAGGTGCGCGCCCCGCTGGGCCGCCAGCGCGGCCAGCAGGGCGGCCTTGCCGCCCGGCCCGGCACACAGGTCGAGCCACCGCTGGTCGCGTCCCTCCAGGGCCGCGTCGGCCATCGCCAGCGCGACGAGCTGCGACCCCTCGTCCTGCACCCCGGCCCGCCCCTCGGCCACCGCGGCGATCCCGGACGGGTCGCCGCCGGGAAGCACGGCACCGTAGGGCGAGCGGTCGGTGCGGACCGCCCCCGCTGCCTCGAGCTCCTCGACCTCGGCGAGCCCGGGCCTGGCCACGAGCGTCACGCGGGGAGCCGCGTTGTCGGCGGCGAGCAGGGCCTCGAGCTCGTCACCCTCGTCGCCGAGGGCCTCGGCGAGGGCGTCGACGACCCAACGGGGGTGGGAGTGCGCCACCGCCAGGTGGCCGTGCAGGTCGGCCGAGCGGTCCGGCGCCACCTCCGCCACCCAGGCCGCGAGGTCGCGCGTCGCGACCTTGCGGAGCACGGCGTTGACCAGGCCCGAGGGTCCCCTGCCGACGGTCGCCCGCACCAGGTCGACGCTCGTCGAGATCGCCGCATGGTCGGGCACGCGCATCGACAGCAGCTGGTGCACGCCGAGGCGCAGGACGTCGCGCACCTCCGCCTGCAGGCGGGGCTTGGTCAGGCAGGCGTCGATCACGGGGTCGTAGAGCCCCTGCATCCGGATCACGCCCGAGGCGAGCTCGGTGGCCAGCGCGGCGTCGCGCCCCTCGAGCCGGTGCTTGCGCAGCACCTGCGGCAGCACCAGGTTGGCGTACGCCTCGTCGACCCGGACCGCGGTGAGGACGTCGAGGGCCGCCCGGCGGGGGCGGTCCACGGGGCGGCGGCGCTCAGTCACCGAAGTACTCCCGCGCCAGCTTCTTGGGCGCCTTCGCCGCCCACGCCTCGGTGATCACCTCGACGAGCTCCTGGCGGGACAGCTCACCCAGCCGGGACTGCTGCACGAGCACGGCGTTGAAGCCGTTGAAGTGGTCGATGGTGAAGAACGGCGTGGCGTCGTCCTCGACGAGGGCGTGCTTGTCCGCCTCGGTCGGCGTCACGATCACGACCAGGTCGTCGTACATCTCCCCCGTCACCGGGTCGACGGCGGTCTTGTGCGGCGCCCGGTAGAGCACGAACCCCTTGCCCTTGTCGCCGCGCGGGACTTTCCACGTGGGGCGGTCACCCCACGAGGTGCCGAGCTCGGTGTCGGGGAGGGCGGAGCAGACCTCGTCGACGTCCTCGGGGCGGGCCGGCCGGTCCGGGTCGCTCACGACGCCGCCTCGTCACCGAGGCGCACCCCGGACTCCAGGCGTACGCCGCGCGCCCAGTCAGCCGCCGGCATCTGCCTCTTGCCGAACGCCTTGACCTCGCCGAGCAGGAGCGGCGCGGTGGCGGTGCCGACGAGTACGGCGTTCTTGGTGACCTCGAGGACGCCCGGCGCGATCGGGTCGCGATCGGCGGCGACGGTGACCGGGCCGATCTTGATCCGCTCGCCCCCGAACGTGCTCCACGCGCCGGGCGCCGGGGTGCACGCCCGCACCTGGCGGTCCACCGCGACCGCGGGGTGGTTCCAGTCGATCCGCGCGTCGTCGACGAGGATCTTGGGGGCGAACGACACCCCGTCCTCGGGCTGCACCCGCGCCTCGAGCGAGCCGTCCTCGATGCCGTCGAGGGTCTGCACCAGCAGACCGGCGCCGCCCTCCGCGAGCCGCGCGAGCAGGTCGCCGGCGGTGTCAGTAGGGCGGATCCGCTCGGTCATCACGCCGAAGACCGGGCCCGCGTCGAGCTCCTTGACGATCCGGAAGGTCGTCGCACCGGTCACCTCGTCGCCGGCCCACAGCGCGTGCTGGACGGGCGCGGCGCCGCGCCACGCGGGCAGCACCGAGAAGTGCAGGTTGATCCACCCGTGGGGCACGAGGTCGAGGGCCGACTGCGGCAGGAGGGCGCCGTAGGCCACCACCGGGCAGGCGTCGGGACGCAGGTCGGCCAGGGCCGCCTGGAAGTCCGGGTCGCGCGGGTGCTCGGGCTTGAGCACAGGTACGCCGAGCTCGTGGGCCCGTTGCGCCACCGGGCTCGCGACGAGCTTGCGGCCGCGACCGCTGGGTGCGTCGGGCCGGGTGACGACGCCGACCAGCTCGTGGCGGCTGGCCGCGACGGCCTCGAGGGCCGGCACGGCGACCTCCGGGGTGCCTGCGAAGACGACGCGCATCAGCGGCCCAGCCCGAAGGTGCTGTGCGGGCTGACCCGCACCGTGGGCTTCTCCAGGCCGAACCAGTCGGACTCGCGGATCTCCTTCATGGCGGCCTTGCGGGCCTCGGTGTCGAGCTTGTCGATGAAGAGGATCCCGTCGAGGTGGTCGGTCTCGTGCTGCATGGCCCGCGCGAGCAGCTCGGAGGCCTCGATGCGCAGCGGCTCGCCGTGCACGTCGAAGCCCGTGGCCACCACGGACAACGCCCGGAGGCAGTCGTAGGTCAGCTCGGGGAGCGACAGGCAGCCCTCGGCGCCGTCCTGGGTCTCGTCGGAGAGCTCCAGCGACGGGTTGACCAGGTGGCCGACCTCGCCGTGGACGTTCCAGGTGAAGACCCGCAGGCCGACACCGATCTGGGGCGCGGCCAGCCCGGCGCCGGGTGCGGCGAGCATGGTGTCGGTGAGGTCGGTGACGAGCCGCTCGAGCTCCTTGTCGAAGCTGTCGACCTCGATCGCGCGCTGGCGCAGGACGGGATCGCCGAAGAGGCGGATGGGCTGGACGGCCACGGATCTCCTTCAACCTGGACGGACCAGGTCGGACCTGGGGCGGACGGAACGCCCAAGTCTAGGGACGCCGCGGCATCCCGGCGCACCCGCGGCTAGATGCTGACTAGATGGTGAGGGGATCGACCTGGATCCGGACCGGGTCGAGCTTGCGGGCGGACCGCAGGCGCTGGAGGTCGCCGAGCGCCTGGGACAGCGCGCCACCCTGCGCCCAGGGCACCCGCAGCAGCACACGCTGCTCGTCGTCGACGGGGACCGGGCCCAGCACCTCGGCGCCCTCGGGGAGGTCGAGCAGGTGGAGGACGTCGTCGAGGGCACCCAGGTCGCCGGTCACCGTCGCCAGGCGGGCGGCCGGCGGCAGGTGGGCCTGGGCCCGCTCGTCCGCCTCGCGGGCCGCGAAGCCGGCCGGGTCCCACCGCACGAGTGCCTGCAGCGCCGGGTGGGCGGGATCCCCCACCGCCACGACGTGGCCGCCCACCCGGACCAGTGCCGCGGCGTTGAGCCAGCGTCGCAACGCCTCCTCGGCCGCTCGCAGGTCGTCGCGGGCCAGGCTCAGCCACGTGTCGAGGACGACGACCGCGGCGTAGCCGCCCTCGGCGACCGGCTCGGCACCCACGGTCGCGACGACGATGTCGGCCCGGGCGGACACCCGATCGACGACCCGCTCCCCGCTCGAGCTGCGCACCGTCGTGCCGGGGAACATCCGGCCCAGCTCCTCGGCCGTGCGGGCCTCGCCCCGCACCGGGGCACGCAGGCCACGGCCGCCGCAGGTCGGGCACGCCCACGCGCGCTCCACGTGGCCGCACCACCGGCAGTGGGGCAGCTCGGCGGGGCCGCCGACCAGGAGCGGACCGGTGCACACCGTGCAGCGCGCCGGCGCCCGGCAGGTGTCGCAGGCGAGCGAGGCGGCATAGCCGGCCCGCGGGGTCTGGAGCAGGACCGGCCCAGTCTCCAGGCCGCGCCGGATCGCGTCGTACGCCGTCCGCGGCACGCGGGTGCCCACGGACCGGTCCTCGGCCGCCACCGCCTCCACGCGGACGCGCTGGCGCAGGACGTCGCGCGGGACGGCGAGCTCGTGGGCCCAGCCGGTCACCAGGAGCTGCTGGGCCTCCGGCGTGCGGGCGAATCCGCCGAGCAGCGCCGCGGTGCCCTGCTGCTCGGCCCGTGCGACGAGCACCTCGCGGGTGTGGGGATAGGGCGCGCGCGGCTCGGCGTGCAGGTCGTCGCCGTCGTCCCACAGCACGACCAGCCCGAGGTCGTGGACGGGAGCGAACGCGGCCGACCGGGTGCCGACGACCACCCGGCGCGCGCCCCGGGAGACGGCCAGGAAGTCACGGTAGCGGCGGGCCGGGCCGCCGTCGGCCGTCAGGCAGACGTGGTGGCCGTCCCCCAGCACCGCGGTCAGGGCCGCGTCGACGCGAGCCACGTCGCGGCGGTCGGGGACGCACACCAGCGCGCCCCGCCCGGCGGCGTATGCCGCTGCCACGGCCTCGGCGACCATGGTCGGCCAGTCGTCGGCGGGGGCCGCCGACCACACGGCGCGGGGAGAGTCGCCGTGCGCGAGCCTCCGCAGGAAGGCGTCGGCGTGCGCGACGTGCGCCCACGACGCCGGAGCCGTCCCGGTGAAGGGCGGCGCAGCCGGGGACTCCTCCTTCTCGGCCGCCGCGTGTCGCGGCGGGACGGCGAGGCGGAGCACGTCGGACCGGGCGCCGGCGTAGCGCCGGGCGAGCGTCTCGCTGAGCCGGACGACCTCCGGGGCCAGGACCGGCTCGGGGCTCACCACCCGCCGCAGAGGCTGGAGACGGCCCGTGTGGTCGGTGTCGGATCCGCGATCGACGACGAAGCCGTCCACGTCCTGGCCGGCGAAGCGCACCTTGACCCGTGCACCGGGCACCGCGGCGTCGGCCATCGCCCGCGGCACGGCGTAGTCGAACGGGCGGTCGAGGTGGGCCAGGGCGATGTCGACCAGCACCCGCGCCACGGGGTCGGTCTCGGCCGGCTCCCAGGCGGCGGCCTTGCGCTTCCGGGTCGCCGCGGCCTTGGCCCGCGCGTCGTCCACGGCAGCACGAAGCCCCGGGAGCATGTCTGCTTCCGGGGCCTCGTGCTCGCTCATGGCGGCGATTGTGTCAGCGCGCACCGACCGCCCGACCGGACGGGCGCGCCCTGGCCCTTCAGCGATCCCCGGTCAGCCGGGGATCGCTGAACTTGTCAGGCGGTGCAAGGGCCGACAAGTTCAGCGAGAGCCTGACAAGACCGCCCGGCGTACGCCAAACGGGCTCAGATGCCCGCGGCCGCCTTGAGCTTGTCGGCGCGGTCGGTGGTCTCCCAGGTGAAGTCCGGCAGCTCGCGACCGAAGTGGCCGTAGGCGGAGGTCTGGGCGTAGATGGGCCGCAGCAGGTCGAGGTCGCGGATGATGGCGGCCGGACGGAGGTCGAAGACCTCGAGCACCGCGTCCTGGATCTGCGAGTCGGGCACGACCCCGGTGCCGAAGGTCTCGATGAACACGCCGACGGGCGCGGCCTTGCCGATGGCATAGGCGACCTGCGCCTCGCAGCGGCGGGCCAGGCCGGCCGCAACGACGTTCTTCGCGACCCAGCGCATGGCGTAGGCCGCGGAGCGGTCGACCTTGGACGGGTCCTTGCCGGAGAAGGCGCCGCCGCCGTGGCGGGCCATGCCGCCGTAGGTGTCGACGATGATCTTGCGGCCGGTGAGGCCGGCGTCGCCCATCGGGCCGCCGATGACGAAGGTGCCGGTCGGGTTGACCAGCATCCGGTAGCCATCGGAGGGGATGGTGAAGGTGCTCAGCACCGGGTCGATGACGTGCTTCTTGATGTCGGCCTCGAGCCGGGCGTGCTCGATGCCGGCGTCGTGCTGCGTCGACAGCACGACGGTGTCGATGCGCACGGGGCGGTCGTCCTCGTCGTACTCGATCGTGACCTGGGTCTTGCCGTCGGGACGGAGGTAGGCGAGCGTGCCGTCCTTGCGGACCTCGGTCAGGCGCTGGGCGAGGCGCTGGGCGATGGTGATCGGGAGCGGCATCAGCTCGGGGGTGTCGTCGCACGCGTAGCCGAACATCAGGCCCTGGTCGCCGGCACCACGCTTGTCGAGCTCGTCGTCGGAGTCGCCGACGCGGGACTCGTGACCGGCGTCCACGCCGGCGGCGATGTCGGAGGACTGGGCGCCGATCGCCACCTGGACGCCGCAGGAGTGGCCGTCGAAGCCCTTCTCCGAGGAGTCGTAGCCGATGTCGAGGATCGCCTTGCGGACGATGTCGGCGACCGGGGCGTAGGCACCGGTGCGGACCTCACCGGCCACCACGACGAGGCCGGTGGTCAGCAGCGTCTCGACGGCCACGCGCAGGTTGGCCTTGTCGGGGTCCGCCGCCATGAGGTGGTCGAGGACCGAGTCGCTGATGCGGTCGGCGATCTTGTCCGGGTGACCCTCGGTCACGGACTCAGAGGTAAAGAGGCGTCCAGCCACGTCGTCACTCGCTTCTTCAGTGGAACGGTTCGGTCAAAACGTACCTGCTGACCAGCATCCGGGACGCATGTCTCAGCCGACGAATCGTCGGACGACCTCGTCCCAGATGACGTGGGACAGCGCCGACTTGCTGCCGCGGGGCACCTCGACCGAGCCGCCGTCCGCCCCGAGGATCACCGCCTCGTTGTCGCTGCTGCCGAAGACCGCTCCCCCGCTGACGTCGTTGACGACGAGCAGGTCGCACCCCTTGCGGGCGAGCTTGGCGCGCCCCAGGTCGAGCACCGACCCGGTCGCGTCGCCGGTCTCGGCCGCGAAGCCCACCACCACGGCGCCCTCGCGGGCCCGGTCGTGGGAGATCTCGGCGAGGATGTCGGGGTTCTGCTCCAGCTCGATCGCCGGCGCGCTGCCGTCGTCGGCCTTCTTGATCTTCGCGTCGCTCACCGCGGTGGGCCGGAAGTCGGCCGGCGCCGCTGCCATCACCACGGCGTCGGCGGTCGCGGTCGCCGCCACGACGGCGTCACGCAGCTGCGCGGTCGTCTCCACCCGTACGACGCTCACGCCGGCCGGGTCGGGAAGGGACACGTTGGCGCTGACGAGCGTGACGTGCGCGCCGCGCGCGGCGGCAGCGCGGGCGAGGGCGTAGCCCTGCAGACCCGAGGACCGGTTGCCGAGGAACCGGACCGGGTCGAGGTACTCGCGGGTGCCTCCGGCGGAGACGACGACCTTGCGGCCGGCGAGGTCGTGCCCCGCCCCACCGCGGTCGAGGACGCCGACGACGAGCTCGAAGATCTCGGCCGGGTCGGGCAGCCGGCCCTTGCCGGTGTCGGCACCGGTCAGCCTGCCCTCGGCGGGCTCGATCACGATCGCGCCGCGCTGGCGCAGGGTGGCGACGTTGGCCTGCGTCGCGGGGTGCTCCCACATCTCGGTGTGCATGGCGGGAGCGAACACCACCGGGCAGCGGGCGGTGAGGAGCGTGTTGGTGAGCAGGTCGTCGGCCAGGCCGTGGGCGGCCTTGGCCAGCACGTCGGCGGTGGCCGGGGCCACCACGACCACGTCGGCGCTCTTGCCGATGTGGACGTGCGGCACCTCGTGGACGTCGGTCCACACCTCGGAGGACACCGGCTTGCCGGACAGCGCCGCCCAGGTCGGCGCACCGACGAACTGCAGCGCCGCAGCGGTGGGCACGACCGTGACGTCGTGCCCCGACTCGGAGAACCGGCGCAGCAGCTCGCAGGCCTTGTAGGCCGCGATCCCGCCGGAGACCCCCAGGACGACCTTCACGGTCATCGCGAGGCTCGCGTCACTCCGTGGTGTCGCCGGCAGCGGCCTCGGCGGCAGCGGCCTCGGCGGCGGGGTCGATGTCCTCGCAGGTCAGGAGGTCGTCGTTGATCTCGCGGAGCGCGATCGAGAGCGGCTTCTCCTGCACGTGGGTGTCCACCAGCGGGCCGACGTACTCGAGGAGGCCCTCACCGAGCTGGGAGTAGTAGGCGTTGATCTGGCGCGCACGCTGGGCGCTGTAGAGGACCAGCTTGTACTTGCTGTCGGTCTTGCTGAGCAGGTCGTCGATCGAGGGGTTGGTGACGCCCTCGGCGGCGATGGTGGGAGAAGCCACGGTCGCGTGCCTCGCTTCTGTCGATGATGCGGTCGGATGGGTCCTGCGCACGCCGGGATCCGGCGGACTCAGTCGAGCGACGAGTCTTCGCCCTGGACCGTCATCAAGGTTACCAACTCGTCGGCTGCAGCGTGAACTTCGTGGTTCACGATGGTCACGTCGAACTCCGACTCGGCGGCCAGCTCGTCGCGCGCGGTGGCCAGCCGGCGCTCCCGCTCGGCCTCGCCCTCGGTGCCGCGTCCGACGAGGCGGCGTACGAGCTCCTCCCACGACGGCGGCTTGAGGAACACGAACAACGCCTCGGGCATCGTCCGGCGGACCTGGCGCGCACCCTGGAGGTCGATCTCGAGCATCGCCGGGTGGCCGGAGGCGAGGGCGAGCTCGACCGGGCCGCGAGGCGTGCCGTAGCGCGCGGCCTTGTGGACCACCGCCCACTCGAGCAAGTCACCCCGCTCGACCATCGCGTCGAACTCCTCGTCGGAGACGAACCAGTAGTGGACGCCGTTCTCCTCGCCCGGTCGGGGCGCACGGGTGGTCGCCGAGACGGAGATCCACACCTCCGGGTGCGTCTCGCGCACCGCGGCGGCGACCGTGCCCTTGCCGACCGCCGTGGGTCCGGCGAGCACGATCAGGCGGGAGCGGCGGTGGGGGTGTGCCCCTCCAGAGCCGCTCACGAGACGTCGGGGCCGAACTCGCGCTCGAGCGCCGCGACCTGCTTGACCCCGAGACCACGCACGCGACGGCTCTCGGCGATGCCCAGGCGCTGCATCACCTGGCGGGCGCGCACCCGGCCGAGGCCCGGAACGGACTGGAGCAGCTCGACGACGCGCATCTTGCCGATCACCTCGTTGGTCCGGCCCTCGTGCAGGACGTCGACGATGGAGCCGCCGGAGTTCTTGAGCCGGTTCTTCACCTCTGCCCGCTCGCGTCGGGAGGCCGCAGCCTTGTCGAGGGCTGCCTGGCGCTGCTCGGGCGTCAGAGGGGGCAAGGCCACGAAGGGATCCTTCTCGGGGTCTCGGGTGTGTCACGGTCCGGCTGGTGGTGGCTCAATCTAGTCACGTCGCGACGAGGCAGGCAATCGAGGCTGCGCCATCCGTCGTGCGACGTGACGTACGACATGGGATGTCGGTGGAGGGGCCCGTTCCCGTGGTCGATCCACCGCGGGAGGCGCCGGTCCGTCGCCGTCCCGTGACGCCCGACCTACCGCGACAACGGCGTGCCGCACACGTCGAGGGCGTGCTGCTCGACGGCACCCATCGCGGTCACCGTCCGCTCGGACCCGACCTTGCGGGCGGCGGCCTCGATCGCGTCGCGGTCCTCCTGGGCGACGTCGGCGGGCGGCTCCTCGGCGGAGTACGTCGACGCGTCGACGCCGGCGTGGTCGAGCGCGTCCTGGAGCTCGCGCAGCGGCTCGATCACCGAGGCCCAGTCGTCGGCGATGTCGCGCGGCGCCTCCGCCCGCAGCTCGTCGTAGGTGTCCAGGACGTCGAAGAGGGCACCGGTGTCGTCCGACGCGGCGACGTCGGTCAGCGTCGCCTGGTGCTCCTCCACGGCGTCGCAGTAGTCGCCGGTGGGGTCGGACGAGCACCCGGCCACCGTGGCGCACAGCACCAGCGGCGCGACGGCGGTCAGCAGGACGGGCAGCCTCACGCGCCCAAGCCTTGCACGGCCTCGTTGCCGCGCAGGGCGGCGTCGCGCAGCGCCGTGACGTCCGGACCGGCTCGCAGCACGTCGCGCGAGGAGCTGGGCAGCGCCCACCGGGCCGCGGTGCCGAAGATCCGCGCCAGGTCGGCCGTCGTACCACCCTGGGCGCCGTAGCCGGGCACGAGGAACGGGCCGTTGATGTCGAGGTCCTCGTCGGTCTCGCCGATCGTGGCGCCGACCACCGCGCCGAAGGAGCCGAGCGGCGAGGCGTCGGCGTTGAGCGCGCGGAGGTGGCCCAGCACCGTGCCGGCCACGGTCGCCTCGCCGGTGCGCGCGTGCTGCACCTCCGGTCCCTCCTTGTTGGAGGTCAGGGCGAGCACGAAGAGCCCACCGCCGTGCTGGTGGCACGCCTCGACCATCGGGTCGAGCGAGCCGAAGCCGAGGTAGGGGCTGGCTGTCACCGCGTCCGAGCCCAGCGGCGAGGACGGGTCGAGGTAGGCGTCGGCGTAGGCCTGGCTGGTCGACCCGATGTCGCCGCGCTTGACGTCGAGCAGCACGAGCGCGCCGGCCTCGCGCGACTCCGCGATCACCCGCTCGAGCACGGCGATGCCGCGACTGCCGAACCGCTCGTAGAACGCGCTCTGCGGCTTGACCACGCTCACGACCGGCGCCACCGCCTCGACGACGGTGAGGGCGAAGCGCTCCAGGGAGGCGACGTCGTCGGACAGGCCCCAGTCGTGCAGCAGCGCCGCGTGCGGGTCGATGCCGACGCAGAACCGGCCGCGCGCGTCGATCGCCTGGGCGAGGCGGGTGCCGAAGGGGGTCATCTGTCCTCCTGTGGGAGTGCGGTGAGCGAGGCCCGGAGCCGGGCCACCGTGGTCGGGTCGTGGAGCAGGGCGGTGCCGACCTGGACGGCGGTGGCACCGGCGGCGAGGTAGGACCGGGCGCTGGCCACGTCGTGCACGCCGCCGCAGCCGACCACGGGCACGTCGGGGAGCGCGCGGGCGACCTCGGCGACGCAGCGCAGCGCGATCGGCGCGACGGCGGGCCCGCTCAGGCCGCCGGAGCGACCGTCGGGGAAGGCGGCGGGCACGGCGTTGCCGACCACGACCGCGGTCGCGCCGGCCTCGCGGCAGGACCGGGCCCCCTCGACGATGCGCGAGACGTCGGGCCGGAGCTTGGCCAGCACCGGGCGGTCGGCGGGGAACTCGCGTCGCACGGCCGCGATGACGCTGGCCGCGTGGTAGGGCTCGCGCACCTCGAACAGCCCGGCCCCGGCCTCGTCGGGCGCGCCTACGTTGACCTCGAGCGCAGCCACGCCGGGCGCGCGGCTCAGGCGCCGCGCCAGGTCGGCGTACTCCCCCATCGTGCTGCCGGCGACCGAGACGGTCACCCGAGCGCCGGCGCGGACCAGCCACGGCAGCTCGGTGGCGAGGAAGTGCTCGAGGCCCGGGTTGGGCAGCCCGACGGCGTTGACCAGCCCGCCGGGCACCTCGACCAGGCGCGGTCCGGCGCCGCCGGCACGCGGGTCGAGGGTGATCGAGCGGGTGACGAAGTCGAGGCCGTCGAGCCCGCCCGGCCCGGCGTACGCCGCCAGCTCGCGGCCGGTGCCCCCACACCCGGCGGCCACCATGACCGGCCCAAGTCCGTCGCTCCCAGGGCCGCTCATCCGGGGTCCCCGCGGAATCGTGTGATGGAGGAGCGAAGCGGGGGAAGCACAGGACTCCGTGGGGTGGTCAAGGAGTCCCAGCGCACGCGGTCGCCGCGGACGACGGGACCCTCGACGCAGGCCCGGACGACCCGGTCGACGCCGTCCTCGCCCACGACCGGCAGCGGGCAGCCGTGGCACAGGCCGGTGCCGCACGTGATGTCGGTCTCGACGGCCACCTGGCTCCAGGCTCCGCCCCGCTCGGCGGCGGCCGCGGCCGCGCGCAGGACCTCGGTCGGCCCGGCGGCGTAGACCACGTCGGCGTCGGTGCGTCGGACCAGGTCGTCGACGTGCTCGGCCACGGTCCCGCGCTGGCCGACCGACCCGTCCGCGGTCAGGACGGTGACCGATCGGACCGCGCGGCGGGCCTCGAGGGCGGACAGGAGGCGCGACTCGTCGGGGGCGGAGACGACCAGCGAGACGGCGCAGCCGCGCTCGCGCAGCCGCTCGGCCAGCGGGAAGAGCGGTGCGGCGGCGTAGCCCTCCCCCACCAGCAGGCAGGAGACCGCCTCCTTGGGCAGGGCGAAGGGCCGCCCCAGCGGCCCGGTGATGGCGACCCGGGCGCCCACCGGCTGGGCGGCCAGCCAGGCCGTGCCCGCGCCGCGGGACTCGACCACCACGTCGAGGGTGGGCCCGAACGCGCTCGACGCGCGGACCCGGTGCACCCACAGGGCGCGCCGTGCGACGCGGCCCTCGACGCTCACGGCGACGAAGTTGCCGGCCCGGAAGGACTCGGGCACGCCGGGCGCGGTCAGGGTCAGGTGCCGGTAGCCACCGATCCTCTTGGTCGCGACCACCTCGCCCTCGACGTGCACGGGGAGGTGGACGGCGCCTGGCACGGGGCCACGGACCTGGGTCATGCCTGTGCGAGCCCCCGCACGATGCGGCGCGGCCACAGCGGACCCTCGTAGACGAACGCGGTGTAGCCCTGCAGCAGGTCGGCACCGGCGGCGAGCCGGCGTCGGGCGTCGTCGACGGAGGTGATGCCGCCGACACCGATGAGCGTGAGGTCCGCGCCGACGCGTCCCCGCAGGAGGCGTACGACGTCCTCCGACCGCCGGGTGAGCGGCTTCCCGCTCAGCCCTCCCGCACCGATGCCCTCCACCGTGGCGGCCGGGCTGGCGAGCCCGTCGCGGCTGATCGTGGTGTTGGTGGCGATCATGCCGTCGAGGCCGACCGACAGCGCCAGGTCGGCCACGGCGAGCACGTCGTCGTCGCTGAGGTCGGGGGCGATCTTGACCAGCAGCGGCACCCGGTCGTCGGTGCGCACCTCGTCGGCGCGACGGCGTACGGCGGCGAGGATCGGCTCGAGCTTCTCCACGGCCTGCAGGTCGCGCAGGCCCGGGGTGTTGGGCGAGGAGACGTTGACCACGAGGTAGTCGGCGTAGGGCGCCAGCAGGCCCGCGGACTTCTCGTAGTCGCGGGCGGCCTCCTCCTCGGGGACGACCTTGGTCTTGCCGATGTTGGCGCCGAGGATCGTGGAGCCGCCGCCAGCCCTCCACGCAGCAAGTCTCCTCGCCACCACCTCGGCACCGTCGTTGTTGAAGCCCATCCGGTTGACGATGGCCCGGTCGTCCGTGAGCCGGAACAGTCGCGGCCGCGGGTTGCCGGGCTGCGCCTCCCCGGTGACCGTGCCGACCTCGACGTGCCCGAAGCCCAGCGCGGCAAGCCCGTCGACCCCCACGGCGTTCTTGTCGAACCCGGCGGCCAGGCCGAGCGGGTGCGGGAAGGTCAGCCCGAGCGCCCGCACGGGCATGGACGGCACCCGGACCGCCCGGCCGGTCACCGGTGCGGCGGCCCGGATCGCCCGGAACGCCGCGTGGTGGATCCGCTCCGGGTCGACCCGGGTCAGCGCCTGCTCGAACAGGACGTCGTAGGGGCGCACGGTCACTCGGCCGGGGCCTCGGTGGCCGTGGCGCCCGATCGCAGGTGGACGGCCCAGTCCTGGAGCGAGCGCACCCCGATGTCGCCGCGCCGCATGGCCTCGAGCCCCTGCACGGCGGCGCCGAGGCCCTGGATGGTCGTGATGCACGGGATGTCCGTGGACACGGCCGCGGTGCGGATGTCGTAGCCGTCTGCGCGGGGCGACCCGCCGCTGGTGGCGCCGTGGGGCGTGTTGATCACCAGGTCGATCTCGCGGGCCCAGATCCGGCCCACGATGGTCGGCTCGCCGTCAGGCCCCTCGCCCTCGGAGTGCTTGCGCACGACCGTGGCCTCCACGCCGTTGCGGCGCAGCACCTCGGCCGTGCCGGCGGTCGCGAGGATCTCGAAGCCCATGTCGGCGATCTGCTTGACCGGGAAGATCATGTGCCGCTTGTCCCGGTTGGCGACCGAGACGAAGACCTTGCCCGACAGCGGGAGCGACCCGTAGGCCGCGGCCTGCGCCTTGGCGAACGCGGTCCCGAAGAACGCGTCGAAGCCCATCACCTCGCCGGTCGAGCGCATCTCCGGCCCGAGCAGCGCGTCGACGGTGCGGCCGTCGGCGGTCTTGAAGCGGTCGAAGGGCATGACCGCCTCCTTGACCGCGATCGGCGAGCCGTCGGGAAGGTGGCCGCCGTCGCCCTCGGCCGGCAGGACACCCGCCGCACGGAGCTCGGCGACCGACTCCCCGAGCATCACCCGGGCCGCGGCCTTGGCCAGCGGCGTCGCGGTGGCCTTCGACACGAACGGGACGGTGCGCGACGCGCGCGGGTTGGCCTCGAGGACGTAGAGCACGTCGGAGGCCAGCGCGAACTGGATGTTGAGCAGCCCGCGCACGTCCAGCCCGCGGGCGATCGCCTCGGTCGAGCGGCGGATCCGGTCGATCTCCTCGCGCCCGAGGGTGATCGGCGGCAGCGCGCAGGACGAGTCGCCCGAGTGGATGCCGGCCTCCTCGATGTGCTCCATGACGCCGCCGAGGAAGAGCTCCTCGCCGTCGAAGATGGCGTCCACGTCGATCTCGACCGCGTCGTCGAGGAAGCGGTCGACGAGCACCGGCTGGCGCTCGTTGATCAGGCCGTTGGCGACGTAGCGCTCGAGGTAGTGCTCGAGGGCGGCGTCGTCGTAGACGATCTCCATGCCGCGCCCGCCCAGGACGTAGGACGGACGCACCAGGACCGGGTAGCCGATCTCGTGGGCGATCCGCTGCGCCTGGGGGTACGACGTCGCGGTGCCGTGCTTGGGCGCCGGCAGGCCGGCGTCCGCGAGCACGCGACCGAAGGCGCCGCGCTCCTCGGCGAGGTGGATCGACTCGGGCGACGTGCCGACGATCTTCACGCCGGCGTCCGCGAGGCCCTGCGCGAGGCCGAGAGGGGTCTGGCCGCCGAGCTGGCACACGACACCGGCGATCGGTCCGGCCTGCTGCTCCGCGTGCACGATCTCGAGGACGTCCTCGAGGGTGAGCGGCTCGAAGTAGAGCCGGTCGGAGGTGTCGTAGTCGGTGCTCACCGTCTCCGGGTTGCAGTTGACCATGATCGTCTCGTAGCCGGCCTCCGCCAGCGCGAGCGAGGCGTGGACGCACGAGTAGTCGAACTCGATGCCCTGGCCGATGCGGTTGGGTCCGGAGCCGAGGATGATCACGGCCTCCTTGCCCTCCGCGCGCGGCTGCACCTCGGTCTCCTCGTCGTAGGACGAGTAGTGGTAGGGCGTGCGGGCGGCGAACTCGGCGGCGCAGGTGTCGACGGTCTTGAAGACCGGCCGGATGCCCAGGGCGTGGCGCACGCCGCGGATCACGTCGGCGCTCAGGCCGCGGATCCGGCCGATCTGCTCGTCGGAGAAGCCGTGCCGCTTGGCGAGGCGGAGCAGGTCGGGCGTGAGCTCGGGGGCCTCGATGAGGTGCACGGCGACCTCGTTGATCAGCGCGAGCTGGTCGACGAACCAGGGGTCGATCGCGGTGGCGTCGAAGATCTCCTGCGGCGTCGCCCCGGCGCGGATCGCGTCCATCACCTTCTTCAGGCGCCCGTCGTGCGGGACCTTGATCTCCTCGAGGAGAGCGGCCTTGGACTCTGCGGAGGCGAGCTCGTCGTCGAAGTGCTTGTGCCAGTCGAAGGGCGCGTGCTTGCTCTCCAGCGAGCGCAGCGCCTTCTGCAGCGCCTCGGTGAAGTTGCGCCCGATCGCCATCGCCTCGCCGACCGACTTCATGTGGGTCGTCAGCGTCGGGTCGGCCTCGGGGAACTTCTCGAAGGCGAAGCGCGGCACCTTGACCACGACGTAGTCGAGCGCCGGCTCGAAGGACGCCGGGGTCTCCCGGGTGATGTCGTTGGGGATCTCGTCGAGGGTGTAGCCGATGGCGACCTTCGCGGCGATCTTGGCGATCGGGAAGCCGGTCGCCTTGGAGGCCAGGGCGGAGGACCGCGAGACGCGGGGGTTCATCTCGATGACGATCAGGCGGCCGTCGGCCGGGTTCACGGCGTACTGGATGTTGCATCCACCGGTGTCGACGCCGACCGCGCGGATGATGCCGATCGCGAGGTCGCGCATCTTCTGGTACTCGCGGTCGGTGAGCGTCATCGCGGGGGCGACGGTGATGGAGTCACCGGTGTGGACGCCCATCGGGTCGAGGTTCTCGATCGAGCACACGATGACCGTGTTGTCGGCGCGGTCGCGCATGACCTCGAGCTCGTACTCCTTCCAGCCGAGGATCGACTCCTCGAGGAGCACCTCGGTGGTCGGGCTCGCGGCCAGGCCGGCGCCGCCGATGCGGCGCAGGTCGGCCTCGTCGTAGGCCATGCCGGAGCCGGTGCCGCCCATCGTGAACGACGGGCGGACGACCATCGGGTATCCGAGCTCCTCCGCGCCGGCGAGCAGGTCGTCCACCGAGTGGCCGATGAAGCTCTTGGCCGACTCGCCGCCGAGCTGCTCGACGATCTTCTTGAACTGCTGGCGGTTCTCGCCGCGCTCGATCGCCTCGATGGACGCGCCGATCAGCTCGACGCCGTACTTGTCGAGGATGCCGGCCTTGTCGAGGGCCATCGCGCAGTTGAGCGCGGTCTGGCCGCCCAGCGTGGCGAGCAGCGCGTCGGGGCGCTCCTTGGCGATGACCTTCTCGACGAACTCGGGGGTGATCGGCTCGACGTAGGTCGCGTCGGCGAACTCCGGGTCCGTCATGATCGTGGCCGGGTTGGAGTTGACCAGGATGACCCGCAGGCCCTCCTGGCGCAGCACCCGGCAGGCCTGGGTGCCGGAGTAGTCGAACTCGCAGGCCTGGCCGATGATGATCGGCCCCGAGCCGATGACCAGGACGCTGGTGATGTCGGTGCGCTTGGGCATGTCAGGCGTCCTTCCGCTCGCTCATGAGATCGCCGAACCGGTCGAAGAGGTACGCCGCGTCGTGCGGGCCGGCGGCGGCCTCGGGGTGGTACTGGACGGAGAACGACAGCAGCCGCCCGTCGGCGTCGCGGAGCTCGAGACCCTCGACCACGTCGTCGTTGAGGCAGACGTGGCTGACCGCCACCTCACCGAACTCGGTCGTCGTGGTGCCCTCGAGCGGGGCGTCGACGGCGAAGCCGTGGTTGTGCGCGGTGACCTCGACCTTGCCGGTGGTGCGGTCCATCACCGGCTGGTTGATGCCGCGGTGGCCGTAGGTGAGCTTGTAGGTGCCGAAGCCGAGCGCCCGGCCGAAGAGCTGGTTGCCGAAGCAGATCCCGAAGTAGGGGATCCCGGCGCGCAGGGCGCCCTGGAGCAGCTCGACCTGGGCGGTGGTCGCGGCGGGGTCGCCGGGGCCGTTGGAGAAGAACAGGCCGTCGGGTCCGATCGCCTGCGCCTCCTCGAGCGTCGCCGTCGCGGGCAGCACGTGCACCTCGATGCCGCGCTCGCTCATCATCCGCGGGGTGTTGGCCTTGATGCCGAGGTCGACCGCCGCGACCGTGAACCGCTTCTCGCCCACGGCGGGCACGACGTAGGCCTGCTGGGTGCTGACCGCCTCGCTGAGGTTGGAGCCGACCATCTCGGCCGAGCCCTGGACGCGCTCGAGCAGCCGCTGCGGGTCGGTCTCGGTGGTGGAGATCCCGACGCGCATCGCGCCGCGCTCGCGCAGGTGGCGGGTGAGTGCGCGGGTGTCGACGCCGCTGATCCCGACGACGCCCTGGTCGCGCAGGTCGTCGCCGAGGGTGCGCAGGCTGCGCCAGTTGCTGGGGACCCGGGCGGGGTCGCGCACGACGTAGCCGGCGACCCAGATGCGCGAGGACTCGGCGTCCTCGTCGTTCATCCCGGTGTTGCCGACGTGCGGGGCCGTCATCACGACGACCTGGCGGTGGTAGCTGGGATCGGTCAGCGTCTCCTGGTATCCGGACATGCCGGTGGAGAAGACCGCTTCGCCGAAGGTCTCGCCCTCGGCGCCGAAGGACTCACCGCGGAAGGAGCGCCCGTCCTCGAGGACCAGGAGCGCTGGGGTGGGCAGATTCCGGACAGGCGATGCCATGCCGTACCTCCTTCTCCGCCTCACGGGACGGATCGTTAAAGGATGTTCGAGCCGCCGCCGACACTACCAGCGCGGGACCCGTGCTCCGGCATCGCGTCCACGACACGGAGCGCCCGCTCACCACGGCGCCAGCGCCACCTCCGGCCCCTGCCAGCGGCGGCGCAGCCAGCGGTCGTGGGAGGCCAGCACGATCCCACCCGGTGCGGTCGAGAGCGCCTCCTCGAGCTCGCCGGCGAGCGCCAGGGACACGTGGTTGGTCGGCTCGTCGAGCAGCAGGAGGTCGGGGGCCGCGGCGATGGCGACGGCGAGCCCGAGCCGGCGCCGCTGTCCCACCGAGAGGTGGCCCACGGGCGTGCGGTGGTCGCGCGGGTGGAGCAGCCCGAGGTCGCGCAGGGCCGGTGCGTCCGCGAGCGCGCCCACAGCGTCGTCGTACGTCGCCAGGGCGGAGCGCGCCGGGTCGGTGGGCTGCGGGTCCTGGGTCAGCTCGCGGACCGTGCGGGCCGCGACGTCCACGCTGCCGGCCGTGGGGTGGAGCCGTCCGGACAGCACGCCGAGGAGGGTGGACTTGCCCGATCCGTTGGGACCGGTGAGCAGGAGGTGCTCCCCCGCCGCCAGGTCGAGCCGCACGGCCCGCAGGCGACCGGCCACCTCGAGGTCGCGCACCTGCACGAGCGGACCGGCGGCACGGGTGGTCAGCTCGCCCCGGAAGCGCAACGGTGCCGGGGGCTTGCCCACCTGGTCCCGCTCGGCGACCTCGAGCCGGCGCTGCGCGTCCTTCTTCCGACGGGCCAGCGTCTGGTCGACGCGGCCGCCCTTGAAGGAGTAGATGAACTTGTCGCCGTCGGTGGGCCCGCGGTTGTGCGCGATCGCGCCCGTGCCGATCCTGGTCGCGTCCCGCAGCCGGCCGATCTCCTCCTGCTGCGCGGCGTACGTCTCCTCCCACCGCCGCCGCGCGTCGGCCCGCGCCGCCTCGTAGGCGCTCCACCCGCCGCCGAACCGCCTGCCCCCGCTGCCGTCCGTGCCGAGGGCCCCGGCGTCGAGGTCCACGAGATCCGTGCAGACCTCGTCGAGCAGCACCCGGTCGTGGCTGGCCAGGACGACGACGCCCGGCAGGTCGGTGAGGAACCCGGTGAGCACCTCGATCGCGTCGTCGTCGAGGTGGTTGGTGGGCTCGTCGAGCAGCAGGCACGTCGGACGGGTCGTCATGATCGTCGCGAGCGCGAGCCGCGTGCGCTGCCCGCCCGACAGGGTGCCCACCACGCGGTCCGCGTCGAGGTCGTCGAGGCCGAGCCGTGCCGCGGCCAGGGCGGCCCGGCGGTCGGCGTCCCACGCGTCGTGCGCGAGCGCCAGCTCGAGGGCCCTGCCGTAGGCGGCATCGCCGTCGGGCGTGCCGACCTCCGCGGCCAGCCGCTCGACGTCGGCCACGGCCTCGCGCAGAGGGGCGAGGGTCATGGCGAGCACGTCCGCGACCGTGGCCCGGTCACGGAACGGCGGCTCCTGGCCCAGCAGCACGACGTCGTCGGGCACGGTGAGGCTGCCTGACACCTGCGCCCGGCTCGGGAGCCGGCCGGCGACCGCGCGCAGCAGCGTCGACTTGCCGGTGCCGTTCTCGCCGACGAGCCCGATCCGCCGCCCGGGCTGGGCGAGCAGGTCGACGTCGGTCAGCACGCTCCGGCCGGGGTAGGCGACGGAGAGCCCGGACACCACGAGCGGGGTGAGCATCGTCGCGGAGGAGCTGGTGGGAGAGGAGGAGGCGGAGGCAGGCATGCGGACGTCCTTCGAGCTCAGGAGAGGACTCGCCGGGCATCGGAGCGCACGAGGGCGCGGCCGCGGACGCGAGTCGGGTCAGTCCTGGATCCACATGATGGGTCCAGCCTAGGGGCCGAGCCGAGAGGCTCCCACCGATTTTGCCCGGGGTTCGTTTCGGGGCCACCCCGTGCGGGGAGCATCGCGAGCATGAAGCCCACGACGTCCGTCCTGTCCCGAGCCGCCCTCGCGGCGACCACCGCCCTCACCGCATCCACCCTCACCTGCACCGCCCTCGTGGCCGTCTCGGCCCCGGCCCACGCCGGCACGGTCGTGCAGGACTGCGCCGGCGGCCCCGTGACGATCGGGGCCACCCTCGACGACGTGACGCTCACCGGGGTGTGCACCGACGTCCGGATCGACGCCTCCAACATCACGGTCGCGCTCCCCGCGACATCGTCGCTCACCATCACCGGCGCCAACCTCGAGATCGCCGCCTCCGGCCCGGTGGGCACGGTGACCTATGCCGGCGGCAACAACGTGCTGGTCGCACCGTCCGCCGGGGACGTCAGCGTCAGCGGGGGCAACAACGAGGCCACCTTCTCCGGCGCCATCGGGCGCACGTCGCTCGTCGACGGCAACAACTCCGTCCGGGCCGGGGAGATCGCAGCGCTGCGGGTGGAGGATGGCAACCAGGTCGTGAGGGCGACGAAGATCGGCGCGGTCACCGTCACGGGCAGCAACACGACCCTCACCGCGGCGACGGCGCCGAAGGTCACCGTCAAGGGAGCCAACAACAGCGTCAAGGTGACCCGGCTGCCGGTCCTCACGATCATCGGGAGCAACAACACGGCCGTGGTGAGGAAGGGGACGACGAAGGTGAAGGTCAGGGGCGCCAACAACGTGGTGCGGGTGAAGAAGCGCGCCTGACCCCACAGCGGGTCGGCGAACTGGCACGCTGTCGCCATGCGGGTGGTCGACATCGCCAGGGCCGTCGAGGCCGTACGTTCCCACTGCGGGTCCGTGGCCGGTGTGCCGCGGGTCGCGACCAGTGGCAACTTCGCCTCGCCGGTCACGCTGCTCGAGCCGCTCCTCGCCGAGCTCGAGGCGGTCCGGCTGCACGCGCTCAACGCCCAGTCCTCCCTCCCGCTGCACGACGGCGTCGTCCCGGAGACGACCTTCGTGGGTCCCGGCTTCCGCGGTCACCCGCGGCTCGCCTACGTGCCGTGCCGGCTGTCGATGGTGCCGCGCCTCTTCCAGGGTCCGCTCGCGCCCGACGTCGTCGTGGTGCACACGACGACGCCGCGCGACGGCTTCGTCTCGCTGGGACTCGAGGTCAACGTGCTGCCCGCCGCCATCGATGCGGCCCGCGAGCGTGGCGCCCTGGTCGTGGCCCAGCTCAACCCGCGGATGCCGTGGACCTTCGGCGACGCCGTCGTGCCGGTCGACGCCATCGACCTGGGGGTCGAGGTGGACGTCCCGATGACCACCCACACCACTCGTCCTCCGGGTGACGACGCACGCCTCATCGGCTCGCGGGTCGCCGCCGAGATCGGCGACGGTGCGACCCTGCAGGCCGGCATCGGCGAGGTCCCCGACGCGACGATCTCCGGCGTCCTCGAGCGACGCGGCCTGCGGATCTGGACCGAGATGTTCAGCGACGGCGTGCTGACCCTCGACAGGGCGGGCGCGCTGGACCTCGACACGCCGCTGCGCACGTCGTTCGTGTTCGGCAGCGCGGAGCTCTACGAGTGGGTCCACGACAACCCGCGGGTGCAGATGCTGCGCACCGAGACGACCAACTCCCCCGCCGAGATCGCCCGTCAGCCGGCGATGACCTCGATCAACACCGCCCTGCAGGTCGACCTCTTCGACCAGGCCAACGCCTCGCGCATCGGTGCCCGGATCTACAGCGGCTTCGGCGGCCAGACCGACTTCACCGTCGGGGCGAGCCACTCCCCCGGCGGACGGGCCTTCATGGCGCTGCGCAGCTGGCACCCGCGCGCCGACGTGTCGACGATCGTGCCGATGATCGACGAGCCGGTCACGTCCTTCCAGCACGGCGCCGTCGTCACCGAGCAGGGCGTGGCCTGGATGTGGGGACGCGACGAGCGCGAGCAGGCGCGCAACCTCATCGAGCACGCCGCCCACCCGAGCGTCCGCGACGACCTCCGGGAGGAGGCACGGGCGCTCGGCCTGGGCTGAGCCCGGTCAGGACCAGGACGCGCGCATGACGTCGTACGTCACTGCGGGGGTGTCGTCGCTCTCGGGCACGACATTGCGCATCGCCAGCTCGACCGACGGGCCGGACACCCGCACCTCGACCTCCCAGCGCCAGCCCGGGGCGTACTCGTAGCCGACGCTCGCCGAGGACGCGCTGCCCGTGCCGGAGAGGAGGGTCGGCTCCTTCTGGTGCCAGCTGTCGACCCATTCCGCAGTGACCACGCCGTCGGCTCCCGGGACACCGAGGAGCAGGCTGCCGGCCTGCTCGCCGTCCTCGGGGTGGGCCCACGTGTAGTCGAGCCGCAGCGCCCGGCCGAGGGCCGTGGGCGCGACCTCGAGCGTGGATTCGCCACCGGCGAAGCCGTCGGTCGGCATCAACCGGAACTCGGCGGTGCCGGTCGAGCGGCCGGCAGGAGCCCCGTAGGGCGAGGAGGTGGTCACCGGACCATCATCGCGCCTGTCAGGCGACGAAGACGCAGAAGACGTGGCCCGCAGGGCTGGCGTAGGCGCGCAGCGGCTCGTCGGGGTCGTCGCTGCGGTCGAGGCGCAGCTCGCCGCCGAGCTCCAGCACGCGCTGGTGGGCCGCGTCGAGCGCGCTGGCCGAGGGCACCGTCGTGTCGAGGTGCGAGACCGACGGGTGTCCGGGCTCGGGCCACCGGTTCGGCGGGAGCGCGTCGACCTCCTGGATCGCGAGGCAGCGGCGGCCGTCGGGGTGGGTGAGGACCAGCCAGTCGGTGTCGTCGGCTCCGTCCTCCGGCGCCCCGTCGCCGGGGCGGTAGGCAAGGCCGAGCAGGTCGCGCCAGAACTCCGCCTCGGTCCGCACGTCGACGGCGTCGAGCACCGTGTGCTGGAGCTGCGGGACGACGGGCGGGAAGTCACTCATGCTCCGACCCTACGAGGTGTCAGGATCGACCCATGTCCGTCGGCCCCGCCTGGATCCAGGTCTTCCTCGACACCCCTGCCCCTGCGTTCGAGGAGGCCGTCGCGTTCTGGTCCGCCGTCACCGGCTGGCAGCCCTCCGAGCGCCGCGGCGAGGACGGCCGGTTCCTCACGCTGCTGCCGGCGGCAGGGTCGGCGTACGTCAAGATGCAGGCGGTCGACGGGGCGGCCGGCCTCCACCTCGACCTCGACTCCTCGGACCGGCCCGCGGCCGTCGCGCGGTCGTACGAGCTGGGCGCCACGCACGCCTGGACCTACCACGACGTCGAGGTGATGCGCTCCCCCGGCGGCTTCGTCTTCTGCCACACCCTCGTCGACGGCGAGCCAGTGCTCGACCGTCCCGGCGCGACGATGCTCGACCAGGTCTGCCTCGACGTCCCCGCGGCGCACTGGGATGCCGAGGTCGCCTTCTGGGCCGCGCTCACCGGTCGGGAGCCGCAGGTCGGGTCCCTGCCGCAGTTCGTGCGCCTGGTGCAGGACGGCCGGCCGCGGATCCTGGTGCAGCGACTCGACGAGCCCGATGGGCTCGTGCGGGCGCACCCCGACCTGGCCTCGGCCGACCGCGCGTCCGACACGGCTGCCCACGTGCGGCTCGGCGCGACCGTGAGGTCCGTCAGCTCCTTCTGGACCGTCCTGACCGCGCCCGGCGGTCAGGTCTACTGCCTCACCGACCGGGACCCCCGGACGGGCGTCGTCGGGTGATGTGACCCGGCCCACGGCGAGCGCGCCCGCAGATGCGTACTGTCGGTATGTGATCTCCAGCCGTGGCGCCCTGTCCCGCTCGCTCGTCTCGCTCGCTGTCGGGGCGGGCGCCGTCGCCGCCGTCCCGGCGCAGGCCGCCGGGATCACCGTCCCGGTGCAGTGCGAGCTCTCCAGCGAGACGCTGCTGCCGTGGGACGGCGTCTCCTACGACCTGCGAGGCACCTGCGGCACGGTGCGGGTGACCGCAGACGACGCGACCGTCACCATGCCCGCCGCCACGCAGCTGGTCGTCGAGGGCACCGGCAACACCGTCACCGCCAAGCCGCTGGGTGCGGTGTCCGTCGCGGGCGCCGGCAACAGCATCACGACGCCGGCGATCCAGGCCCTCTCGGTCTCCGGAGGCAGCACGACGGTGGCGGTCGCCGGCCTCGTCGAGCGTGCCGACCTCGCCAGCACGACGTCCTCGCTCACGGCCGACACCGTCAACGTGCTGCACCTACGCGGCTCGGACAGCGTGAGCGCTCGCAAGGCCTTCCGCACCCGGATCACCGGCTCCGACAACCGGCTCGGCCTGACCCGAGCCGACCGGGTCGTCGTCACCGGCGACCGCAACAGCGTCACGGTCGCCCGCGGGCGTACGACGGTGCGCGACCGCGGTCAGGACAACATGCTGGACCTGCGCCCGCGCCGGCGCTGACCGGCGGTCCGGCCCGTCAGGCGAGGGCGCCGTCGCGCACGGTCACCCGTCCGGCGTGGACGGTGTGCACCACCCTCGAGGTGAGGTCACGGCCGTGCCACGGGTTGTTGCGCGACAGCGAGGCCGAGGCGTCGCGGTCGACGGTGACGCGGGCATCGGGGTCCACCAGCACGACGTGGGCCGGCGAGCCCGGCACCAGCGACTGGCCCTGAGCGTGCAGGCCGGCGATCCGGGCGGGGTTGACCGACATGACCCGGGCGATGTCGGCCCAGGTGAAGTCCTCCATGACCGTGCGGACGACGGCCAGCGCCGTCTCCAGGCCGAGCATCCCGAAGGCCGCGTCGACGAAGGCGTGCTCCTTGTCGTGGCGGGCGTGCGGTGCGTGGTCGGTGGCGACCGCGTCGATCGTCCCGTCGGCCAGCGCCGCGCGGACGGCGTCGACGTCCTCCTGCGGCCGCAGTGGCGGGTTGACCTTGAAGGTGGGGTCGTAGCCCGTCAGCAGGTCCGTGGTCAGCAGCAGGTGGTGCGGCGTCACCTCGGCCGTGACGTCGATGCCCTGGGCCTTGGCCCACCGGACCACCTCGACCGAGCCGGCCGTCGAGACGTGGGCGACGTGCACCCGCGACCCGGTGTGCCGGGCGAGCATCACGTCGCGCGCGACGATGACCTCCTCGGCGATGCCGGGCCAGCCCGGCAGGCCCAGGCGTCCGGACAGCTCGCCCTCGTGGCAGCAGGCCGACGGCCCGGCGAGCGTCGGGTCCTGCGCGTGCTGGGAGACCACGCCACCGAAGGCCTTGACGTACTCCAGGGCCCGGCGCATCACGCGAGCGTCGTGGACGCACCTGCCGTCGTCGGAGAACACCGTGACCCCGGCCCGGGAGCGGTGCATCAGGCCGAGCTCGGCGAGCTCCTCGCCGGCGAGCCCGCGCGTCACCGCGCCGACCGGCTGGACGTGCACCAGCCCCGCCTCGCGCCCGAGCTCCCAGACCCGGGTCGCGGCCTCGGCGGTGTCGGTGACCGGGGAGGTGTTCGCCATCGCGAGCACCGCGGTGTAGCCGCCGAGCGCGGCCGCCCGCGACCCGCTGAGGATCGTCTCGGCGTCCTCGCGGCCGGGCTCGCGCAGGTGGGTGTGCAGGTCGACGAGCCCCGGCAGCGCGACCAGGCCGTCGGCGTCGAGCGTCTCCGCACCCGGAGGCGCGGAGTCCACGAGCATGCCTGCGTCGTCGACGTACAGGTCCGTGGTGTCCTCGCCGAGCAGCGAGGCTCCCGTGATCACGAGCGCCATCAGGCCATGTCTCCTTGCTGTCCTTGGAGGTCCCCGGCGAGCAGGTGGTAGAGCACGGCCATCCGGATCGCCAGGCCGCTCGACACCTGCTCCAGCACCACCGACTGCGCCGCGTCGGCGGCGTCGGCGGCGATCTCCAGGCCGCGGTTCATCGGGCCGGGGTGGCAGATCGGCACGTCGGGCTCGAGCAGCGCGAGCCGGTCGCGGGTCAGGCCGTAGCCGACGGTGTACTCGCGAGCGCTCGGGAAGAACGCGCCCGACATCCGCTCGCGCTGGACGCGCAGCATCATCACCGCGTCAGGCGCTCCGTGGACACCGGCACCGCGCAGGACCTCGTCGACGTCGTACGACGTCTCGAAGCCCGCCGCGGCCGACCAGGCGGCGATCCCGCTCGGCATCAGCGTGGGCGGGGCGACGACGGTCACCCGTGCGCCGAGCTTGGTCAGGCACTGCACGTTGGAGCGGAACACCCGGCTGTGGGTGAGGTCGCCGATGATCGCCACGTGTCGGCCGTCGAGGGAGCCGAGGTGGCGCTGCAGCGTGTAGGCGTCGAGCAGCGCCTGGGTCGGGTGCTCGTGCGTGCCGTCGCCCGCGTTGACCACGGCCGCGTCGACCCACTGGCTGACCTGGAGCGCGGCACCGCTGGCCGGGTGGCGGATCACGAGGCCGTCGACGCCCATCGCGCACACGGTCAGCACGGTGTCGCGCAGGCTCTCGCCCTTGGACGTGCTCGAGCCCTTGCCGCTGATGTTGATCACGTCGGCGGAGAGCCACTTGCCGGCGATCTCGAACGACGACCGGGTGCGCGTGGAGTCCTCGAAGAACATGTTGACGACCGTGCGACCGCGCAGTGCCGGCAGCTTCTTGACGTCGCGGCGCTGCACGTCGTGCATGTCGGCCGCGGTCTCGAAGAGCTGCTGGATCTCGTCGGTGGAGAGGTCGTCGATGGAGAGCAGGTGCTTCACGAGATCGTCACCTCGTCGACGCCGTCGACCTCGCTGAGCCGGACGCTGACCCGCTCGGCCAGGGCGCTCGGCAGGTTCTTGCCGACGTGGTCGGCACGGATCGGGAGCTCGCGGTGGCCCCGGTCGACCAGCACCGCGAGCCGCACGGCGGACGGGCGGCCGAGGTCGGCGAGCGCGTCGAGGGCGGCCCGGATCGTGCGACCGGAGAACAGCACGTCGTCCACGAGCACGACGACCTTCCGGTCGATGCCCGTCGGCGGCAGGGCCGTCTTGTGCGCGCGTCGCGTCGGCTGCGAGCGGAGGTCGTCGCGGTACATCGTCACGTCGAGCTCGCCCACCGCGACGGGAGCGCCCTCGACCGCGGCGATCTTCTCGGCGATCCGCCGCGCGAGCGGGACGCCGCGCGTGTGCAGCCCGAGCAGGACCAGGTCGGTCGCGCCCTTGTTGCGCTCGAGCAGCTCGTGGGAGATGCGGGTGAGGGCCCGGGAGATGTCACGGGCGTCGAGCACGGTGCGGTCCGTGCGCCCGGGGTCGGGGCTGGTCACGTCAGGGGCAGGCATCTGCGCGCCGGACCTCCTTCTCCGCCTCACGGGACGGCTCGTTAAAGGATGTCGATCGCCGCTGACCCTAGCAGCCAGGCGGATGGGAGTAGCGTGGACGGTGATCGGTACCTTCCGGTCCGCAGGTCAGGAACTTCACATGGGCATCGGCTACGCCACCGCATACCGCGCCGGGATCATTCCGTGGGAGAAGGCCGGCCGACAGGACCAGCCCACGCTCCTGCACCTCCTCGACCACGAGGAGGCGATCCGCCCCGATCGACTCCGTCGCGCCATCGACCTGGGTTGCGGCCGGGGAGCGAACACCAAGCTGCTCCTCGACCGCGGCTGGGACGCCATGGGGGTGGACAACGTCCGCCAGGCCGTCGACGTCGCCGTGCGCCGCAACGGGCTCGACGACGCCAGGTTCGTCATCGGCGACGTCCGGCACCTGGTCCACTCCGGGGTCGGCCGGGGCTTCGACCTCTTCCTCGACGTCGGCTGCTTCCAGAGCCTCGACGACGCGGGACGCACGCTGATGGCCGGGGGTGTCACCGAGCTCGCCCAACCGGACGCCACCGTCCTGGTCCGCACGGGCGGACCGCGAGCCTGGCCCGTGCGCGCCAAGGACGCCTTGCGCTACGACCTCGAGCGCGCCTACCGCGGCTGGACCGTGACGGCCGTGTCCGGGGTCGGCTCCACCGACCGCTCGGCACCGGCGCGACCCGCGGGCGGCAACCGGGGCGAGTGGTTCAGGCTCACGCGCACCTGAGCCAGGGCCGGGTCAGCGCTCCAGGATGGCCACGACGCCCTGGCCGCCGGCCGCGCAGATCGAGATCAGCGCCCGGCCCTGCCCCTTCTGGGCGAGCAGCTTCGCGGCGACCGGGATGATCCGGCCGCCGGTCGCGGCGAACGGGTGGGCGGCCGCCAGCGACGAGCCGTTGACGTTGAGCTTGTCGCGGTCGATCGCGCCGAGCGGGGCGTCCAGGCCGAGGCGCTCGGTGCAGAACACCGGGTCCTCCCAGGCGGCCAGCGTCGAGAGGACCTGCGAGGCGAAGGCCTCGTGGATCTCGTAGTAGTCGAAGTCCTGGAGGGTGAGCCCGTTGCGCTCCAGCATCCGCGGCACGGCGTACGCCGGTGCCATCAGCAGGCCCTCGTGGCCGTTGACGTAGTCGACCGCCGCGGTCTCGGCGTCGACCAGGTGGGCGAGGACCGGGAGCCCGCGTCGTTCAGCCCACTCGTCGCTGGCGAGCAGCACGGCGGAGGCGCCGTCGGACAGAGGCGTGCTGTTGCCGGCGGTCATCGTGGCGGCCGAGCCCTTGCCGAAGACCGGCTTGAGGGTGGCGAGCTTCTCGACGGAGGAGTCGGGGCGCATGTTGTTGTCGCGCTCGACGCCGCGGAACGGCGTGACGAGGTCGTCGTGGAAGCCCTCCTCGTAGGAGCGGGCCAGGTTGTGGTGGGAGCGCGCAGCCAGCTCGTCCTGCGCCTCCCGGGTGATCCGCCACTCGAGTGCGGTCAGGGCCGCGTGCTCGCCCATCGACAGCCGGGTGCGCGGCTCGCCGTTCTGCGGGATGTCGAGGCCGATGTCGCCGGGTCGGATCGCGCCGAGCGCCTTGAGCCGGCTCGCGGTGTCCTTGGCCGAGTTGACCTTCATCAGCTTCTTGCGGAGCTTGTCGCTGATCGCGACCGGCGCGTCCGATGTCGTGTCCGTGCCGCCGGCGACGCCCGCGTCGATGACGCCCAGGGCGATCTTGTTCGCGACCTGGATGGCCGCCTGCAGGCCGGTGCCGCACGCCTGCTGGATGTCGGTGGCGGGGGTCTCCGGGGCGAGCTTGGAGCCCAGCACGGACTCGCGCGTGAGGTTGAAGTCGCGGGAGTGCTTGAGGACGGCACCGGCGACCACCTCACCGAGCCGCTCGCCCTGCAGGTCGAAGCGCTCGACGAGGCCGTCGATGGCCGCGGTGAGCATCTCCTGGTTGGAGACACCGGCGTAGACGGTGTTGGACCGGGCGAACGGAATGCGGTTGCCGCCGACGACGGCGACCGGGCGAGTGGTGTTCTGCATGTCCATATCCTTGCCGGTGAGGTGCCCGACGCCAACGGGGTGAGGGGCACGTCACGAAAAGTGGACTATGAGTTGCACACGCAGTTACATGAGTCCGTCCGCCGCACTCCCCGGAAGGCCCCACCCATGAGCGACCGCTACCAGGGCTTCACGTCCACCCCGATCGGCCAGCTGTTCGTGAAGAACCTCGGCCTCCCGAACCCGACCGCACTGGAGCGCTGGAGCGAGGGTGCGGCGCTCGTGGACGGCCTGGTCGTGCTCGGTGGCTCCGGTCGCCTCACCGAGGTGCTCCCCACGACGCTGGACGGGCTCGGCATCGCGTCGGCGACGTCGCTGGACGACGACGCGTTGGCCAAGGCCCTGGTCTTCGACGCGACCGGGATCACCGACACCGTCGGCCTGGTCGCACTGCAGGAGTTCTTCACCCCGCTGATGCGCCGGCTCGAGACCTGCCCGCGCGTGGTCGTCCTCGGCACGCCGCCCGAGCTCACCTCGGGTGCGGAGCGGATCGCCCAGCGCGCCCTCGAGGGCTTCACCCGCTCGCTCGGCAAGGAGATCGGCCGCGGCGGCACCGTCCAGCTGGTGTACGTCGCTCCTGCCGCCGACGGCGCCATCGACTCCACCCTCGCGTTCCTCCTCTCCCCCAAGTCCGCCTACGTCTCGGGCCAGGTCGTGCGGATCGGTGCCCACGGCGCGACCACGACCGACCAGGTGGCCGACTGGACCCGTCCGTTGGCCGGCAAGGTCGCCCTCGTCACCGGCGCCAGCCGCGGCATCGGCGAGGAGATCGCCCGCGTGCTGCACCGCGACGGCGCGACCGTGGTCGGCGTCGACGTGCCCCAGGCCGCCAGCGAGCTGCAGACGCTCATGGCCGAGCTCGACGGCGACCACCTCGTCCTCGACATCACCGCCAAGGACGCCCCGCAGCGGATCGCGCACCACCTGCGCGAGCACCACGGAGGCGTCGACGTCGTCGTCCACAACGCCGGCATCACGCGCGACAAGAAGCTCGCCAACATGGCCGAGGACCGCTGGCAGAGCGTGATCGCGGTCAACCTCACCGCACCCGAGCTGATCACCCGCGAGCTCCTCGACGCCGGCGTGGTCAACGCGGGCGGCCGCATCGTCGGCGTGGCCTCCATCGCGGGCATCGCCGGCAACGTCGGGCAGACGAACTACGCGACGTCCAAGGCGGGCGTGATCGGCCTGGTGGACAGCCTGCGCGACGAGCTCGACAACGGCATCACCGTCAACGCCGTCGCGCCCGGGTTCATCATCACGCAGATGACCGCCGCGGTGCCGTTCGCGACCCGCGAGGTCGGCCAGCGCCTCAACGCGATGGCCCAGGGCGGCCTCCCCGTCGACGTGGCCGAGACCATCGCGTGGTTCGCCAGCGCGGGCTCCGGTGCGGTCAACGGCAACGTCGTGCGGGTGTGCGGCCAGATGATGCTGGGCGCCTGATGGCCGACGCCACGCAGCAGACCAGGACCCTCACCGGCGCGCCGGGTGGCCTCGGCACCCTGGTGCGAGCGGCACTCCCCGCCCTGCCCGGCGTCAACCGGCTGCCCGGGATCCGCAAGGGCCCGGCGACCGCGTTCACCGGGTTGGCGTACGCCCGCGAGGACGTCACCGTCCGACGCGAGCGCGTCGACGCGTACGCCGCGGTGTGCGGCTTCCCGCGCAAGGACGTCGTACCGGTGACCTACCCGCACCTGCTCGCGTTCCCGCTGCACATGGCGATCATGGGCGACCCGGCGTTCCCCTACCCGGCGATCGGCATGGTGCACGTCGAGAACACCATCACCGCGCACCGCGCCATCGGGGTCGGCGAGTCGCTGGACGTCACCACACGCGTGGGTACTCCCCGCCCGCACGCCAGGGGCGTGCTCCTCGACTTCGTCACCTCTGTCACCGCGGACGGTGGGACGGCGTGGGAGTCGACCTCGACCTACCTGCGTCGCGGGCGCTCCGTCGAGGGTGACCCCGCCCCGGGACTCGCCGTCGACGACGCACCCACCGGCGGCATCGAGTGGCGGTTGCCTGCCGACCTCGGCCGCACGTACGCCGCGGTCTCGGGTGACGCCAACCCCATCCACCTCTACCCGCTCACCGCCCGGGCGCTGGGGTTCCCCCGGCAGATCGCCCACGGGATGTGGACGTTGGCGCGATCGGTGGCCGCGCTGGAGAACCGGCTCCCCGAGGCGGTGACGGTCGAGGTGGCGTTCAAGAAGCCGGTGTTCCTGCCCGGGACGGTCGCGTTCGCAGCACGGCGCGACGACGACCGCTGGACGTTCGCGATGACCAGCCCGAAGGACGGGTCCCCGCACCTCCTCGGCCGGACGACGCCTGCCTGATCCGTCCTAGCTGCGCGGGTTGCCGAACCGCACGGTGCGCACGACCCGGCGGGCGGCGGTCGCGGTGCGGCCCACGCCCTGGGTGAACGTCGCCGTCGCGGGCGACCAGACGCCGAGGTCGGTGACGCCGTCGCCGTTCCAGTCGCCGGTGACCGGGAGGTCGCCCGCGGCCCCGAACGGCACCACCTCGAGCACGGACAGCCCGGACGCGTCGACGGATCGGAGCGTGAAGGTCGCAGTGGCCTGGTCGAAGACGCCGAGGTCGGTCGTGCCGTTGCCGTCCCAGTCGCCCGTCACGGGCAGGTCGTCGGCGTCGCCGAGCCACACCGGGCTCGCCGTCCCGTCCGGCATCCGCTGGTAGAACGTGCCCACGGACGAGCGGCGTACGCCGATCTCGGTCGTGCCGTTGCCGTCCCAGTCCCCGCTGACGGGGATGTCGGAGGTCAGGCCCCACTTCACCCGGATGATGCCGCGGGGCGTCTTGAGCCGGAACTTGCTGTTCCTCGGCGTGCGGACGCCGACGTCGAGCTGGCCGTCGCCGTCCCAGTCGCCCAGCAGGGGCTCGTCGAAGGCCTTGCCGAACGCCACGGTCACGCCCGAGCTGAAGACGAACGACGACTTCTTCGCCCGGCGGAAGACCGCGACCTCCGAGATGCTGCTGCCGGCCAGGTCGCCGGCCAGCGGCACGTCCACACAGTTCGTCGAGGTGAGGGCACCGTTGCTGAAGGCGGCGCCGTCGAACCACGCCGGGACGACGCTGCGCCCGACCTTCTCCTCGAAGTGCAGGTGCGACCCGGAGGCGTTGCCGCTGTCGCCGAGCGTGCCGATCATCGCGCCCTGGTCGACGCGCTGGCCGAGCGCGACGACGACGCTGGCCAGGTGGGCGTAGAGCGAGGTCTCGCCGTTGCCGTGGTCGAGGACGACCCAGCGCCCGTAGCCGCCCTTGGGGCTCGTCCACGCCGTCGTCACCACGCCCGACGCGGCCGCCACGATCGGCGCGCCGAGGTCGGGGTTGCGGTTCCAGTCGATCGCGTTCGGACTGGGGCTGTGCCCGGGGCGCGACGCCCCGCTCCACGTCTCGCCGCAGGGGAACGGCATCTGGTACGCCGTCAGCGGTGCCCCGCGTCGGGCGGTGGCGGGCGCCGAGGACGCGAGCAGCGTGAGCGCTGCCGCGGCGGCGACGAGAGTCGTCGTACGGGGGGTGAGGCCCATGGGTGAGCGTCCTCGTCACGGTGCGGTCGATGGGGGTGAGCAGCGCTCGCAGGCCGTCGCACGAACAGTCACGACAGTCCCAGAGGCCACACGAGCGCTCACAGGTTACGGTCGCGCGACACGCCCGTCTGCCAAATGCCGAGAATTACACCGCTGTAGTGCTAGGCGCGCTTGTCGCGCAGCCGGATCAGGCCCTCCTGGGCGACCGTCGCCACCAGCTCGCCCGACTGCGTGAAGACGCGGGCGAGGGCCAGCCCGCGGGCGCCGCCGGCGAACGGGGAGAACTGGTCGTAGAGCCACCACTCGTCGGCGCGGAACGGCTTGTGGAACCAGATGGTGTGGTCCAGCGAGGCCGGCATCAGCCGCGGCGAGGCGATGTGGATGCCGTGCGGCACGAGGGCGGCGCCGAGCAGGGTCAGGTCACTGGCATAGGTGAACGCCGCGGTCTGGATGGTGGGGTCGTCGGAGACCTCACCGTCGACCTTGATCCACAGCCGGGCCTGCGCCGGGTGCTCGGGGTCGTCTGCGATGCCGCGACCGGTGATCCCGACGTGGCGGATGTCGAGCGCGGACCACTCGCGCTCCCAGTGCTCGGCCGCCTCGGGGCCGCGCTCGCGGGCCAGCTCGATCAGGGGCATGCCCTGCTCGGGAGGCACGACGTCGGGCATCCGGTCCTGGTGCTCGAGCCCCGGCTCGGGGATCTGGAAGTTGGCCGTCATGTAGTAGATCGGTCGACCGTGCTGGCGGGCGGAGACCCGACGGGTGGAGAAGGAGCGGCCGTCGCGGATGCGCTCGACGTCGTACACGATCGGGACGGTGGGGTCACCGGGCCGCAGGAAGTAGGAGTGCAGCGAGTGGAGGACGAACTCGCCCTCCACGCTGCGGGTGGCGGCGACGACGGCCTGGGCGGCCACCTGGCCGCCGAAGACCCGCTGGCGCTCGGTGCGCGCCTGGGTGCCCCGGAACAGGTCGACCTCGAGCTCCTCGAGCTCGAGCAGGGAGGCGAGCTCGGCGGCACTGCCCGCCATCAGCGGTCCTCCCAGCCGGTCTCGTCGGGGTTGTCCTTGGACTGGTCGTCGAGGTCGGCGAGGAAGGCCTCGAAGGCGCTGCCGATCTCCTCACCCGTCGGGAGCGGCTCGTCGCCGGCGAGCAGCGAGCTGCCTGCCGCCTCGGCCTCGCGGAAGGAGTCGTACTGCTGCTCGAGCCCCCGTACGACGTCGCCGACCTCGTCGTGGGAGGCGAGGTAGCGGTCGACCTCGGTCTCGGTGATCTCGGCGGCCTCGCGGACCTCGCTGAGGTCGATCGTCAGGTGACCGCCGATCTCGAGGTGCTCGAGCAGCACCAGCGCGGCCTGGGGGTACTCCATCTGCGCGAGGTAGTGCGGGATGTGGGCGACGAAGCCGAGCGCGTCGTGGCCCCACTCCCCCAGCCGGATCTCCAGCAGGGCCTGCGCGCTCGCCGGCACGCGCAGCTCGCTCTGCCACGGGCTCTCGCCCGGCACGAGCTCGGGCCGGTTGGCGTGCGGCGTGATCGCGATCGGCCGGGTGTGCGGCACCGCCATCGGGACGGCACCGAGGCTGACGACGCGCGCCACCCCGAAGTGCTCGACGACCTCGCGCACGGCACGCGCGAAGGCCTCCCAGCGGATGTCCGGCTCCGGGCCGACGAGCAGCAGGAACGGGGTGCCACCGGTGTCGCGCATCGCCCGGACGGCGAGGCGCGGTGCCTCGTAGTCGGAGTAGTGGTCGCGGACGAAGGTCACGGGGGGCCGTCGGGCACGGTAGTCGTGCAGCGAGTCCACGTCGAAGGTCGCCACCACCTTGCCGTCGGACTGCGCGGCGAGGTGGGCGGCGGCGAGCTCGGCCGCCTTGCCGGCGTCGAGGAAGCCGGTCAGCACGCAGACGAGCGTCAGGTCGCCCGCGTCGGCGAGCACCTCCGCGTCGTCCACGATGTGCACGAGTCGTTCGGCCATGGCGCAACCCTAGTGACTCCTCGTCCGTGACCCGACACACACCCGCGCTTCTGGGCAGGTCTTGTTACTCAGGGGTAACGTGTCCGCGATCCTGCAGTCCTTCCCGCAGGACGCCCCGACACCACTTGGGAGAAGCCAGTGCCCCGTCCACAGCGTGAGGTCGTCTTCGTCGACGGCGTGCGCACCCCGTTCGGCAAGGCCAAGGGCCAGTACGCCGAGACGCGCGCCGACGACCTCGTCATCAAGTGCATCCGTGAGCTGATGCGCCGCAATCCGTCCCTGCCGCCCGAGCGGGTCGACGAGGTCGCCGTCGCCGCCACGACCCAGATCGGCGACCAGGGCCTGACCATCGGGCGCACCGCCGCGCTCCTCTCGGGCCTGCCCCAGAGCGTGCCGGGCTACTCGATCGACCGCATGTGCGCGGGCGCGATGACCGCGGTCACCAACACGGCATCAGGCATCGCCTTCGGCGCCTACGACGTCGCCATCGCCGGCGGCGTCGAGCACATGGGCCGCCACCCGATGGGCGAGGGCGTGGACCCCAACCCGCGGATCCTGTCCGAGCGCATCGTCAACCCCGACGCGCTCGTGATGGGCAAGACCGCCGAGAACCTCCACGACCGCTACCCCACCATCACCAAGCAGCGCGTGGACGAGTACGCCGTCCGGAGCCAGCAGAAGACCAAGGCCGCTTACGACGCGGGCAAGATCCAGCCCGATCTGGTGCCGGTCGCGACCCGCTCCGCCGACGCCGGCTGGGGCCTGGCCACCCTCGACGAGCCGATGCGCCCCGAGACGACCCTCGAGTCGCTGGCCTCGCTGAAGACGCCGTTCCGCTCGCACGGCAACGTGACCGCCGGCAACGCCGCGGGCATCAACGACGGCGCCACCGCCGCGCTCCTCGCCGACGAGGAGACCGCGCGCGAGCTCGGCCTGCCCGTGAAGATGCGCCTGGTGACCTACGCCTTCGTCGGCGTGGAGCCCGAGGTGATGGGCGCCGGCCCGATCCCGGCGACCGAGAAGGCACTGCGGCTCGCCGGCCTCACCATCGACGACATCGACGCGTTCGAGGTCAACGAGGCGTTCGCCGTCCAGGTGCTCGCCTTCCTCGAGCACTACGGCATCGCCGACGACGACGAGCGGGTGAACCCCTACGGCGGCGCCATCGCCATGGGCCACCCCCTGGCCTCCTCCGGCGTGCGCCTCATGAACCAGCTGGCGCGCCAGTTCGAGGAGCGCCCCGAGGTCCGCTACGGCCTCACCACCATGTGCATCGGCATCGGCATGGGCGGCACCGTGATCTGGGAGAACCCCCACTGGACCGGCACCGCCTCGGACGAGGGAGACAGCAAGTGAGCACCATCTTCGAGCGCGCGCAGGCGATCGTCTCCGACGCGGAGCGCGTGACGCAGGCCCACCTGCGCAAGGTCACCCTCCCCGGCGCGACCATCGGCCTGATCACCCTCGACAACGGCGAGGACCACACCAAGCCCAACACGTTCGGCCCGGCCTCGCTGCTGGCCCTGAACACGGCGATCGACGCTGCGCTGGCCGACGACACCATCGACGCGATCGCGGTGACCGGCAAGCCGTTCATCCTGGCCGCGGGTGCCGACCTGACCTCGATCCAGGGCGGCGGCCCCGACGCCGTACGCACCGTGGCGGAGCTCGGTCACGCGGTGTTCCGCAAGCTGCAGGACGGCGGCAAGACGTCGTTCGGCTTCATCAACGGCCTCGCCCTGGGCGGCGGCCTCGAGGTCGCGTTGCACTGCACCTACCGGACCGTCATGGACTCCGCGCCGGCCCTCGGCCTGCCCGAGGTCATGCTCGGACTGGTCCCCGGCTGGGGTGGCGCCTACCTCGTGCCGAACCTCGTCGGTGCCGACAAGGCGGTGACGCTGATCATCGAGAACCCGCTCAACCAGGGCAAGACGCTCGGCGGGCAGGCGGCCTACGACGTCGGGCTGGCCGACGCGGTCTTCAACGGCGCGGACTTCCTCGAGCAGTCGCTGCTGTGGGCGGCGTCCGTGCTGCGTGGCGAGGTCACCGTCGAGCGCCCGGAGGTGGACCGCGGCGCGGCCTGGGACACCGCGATCGCGCGCGCCGAGGGCATCGTCGCGTCGAAGACCGGCGGCGCCTCCCCGGCCGCCGCGAAGGCCGTCGAGCTGATCGCCGCGGCACGCGACAGCGACCGCGACGCCGGCTTCGCGGCCGAGGACGACGCCCTCGAGGCGATGTCGCAGACGGCCGAGCTGCTGGCCTCGCTGTACTCGTTCGACCTCGTGCAGAAGCGGGCCAAGCGGCCCGCCGGCGCGCCCGACAAGTCGCTTGCCCGCCCGGTGACCAAGGTCGGCATCGTGGGTGCAGGCCTGATGGCCAGCCAGCTCGCGCTGCTGTTCGTACGCCGCCTCGAGGTGCCGGTCGTGCTGACCGACCTCGACCAGGAGCGTGCCGACAAGGGCGTCGCCTACGTCCACGCCGAGATCGACAAGCTGCTCGCCAAGGGCCGGATCAACCAGGACAAGGCCAACCGTCACAAGGCCCTGGTGTCCGGCGAGACCGACAAGCAGGTCGCCTTCGGTGACGCCGACTTCGTCATCGAGGCCGTCTTCGAGGAGATGGCGATCAAGAAGACCGTGTTCGCCGACGTGGAGAAGGTCGTCTCGCCCGAGTGCGTCCTGGCGACGAACACCTCCTCGCTCTCGATCACCGAGATGGCCGCCGACCTCGAGCACCCCGAGCGGGTCGTCGGCTTCCACTTCTTCAACCCCGTCGCGGTGATGCCGCTGCTGGAGATCGTCAAGGGCGACGCCACCGACGACGCGACGCTGGCCACGGCGTTCGCGACCGGCAAGGCGCTGAAGAAGACGACGATCCTCGTCAAGGACAGCCCCTCCTTCATCGTGAACAGGCTCCTCGGCCGCTTCATGAGCGAGGTCGGCCGCATCGTCGACGAGGGCACCCCGGTCGAGGTGGCCGACGGCGCGTTCGCCGGCATCGCGCCGATGCCGCCGTTCGTGCTGCTGTCGCTGGTCGGACCCGCGATCGCGCTGCACAACAACGAGACGCTGGCCGGCGCGTTCCCCGACCGCTTCTACGTCTCCCCCGCGCTCGAGCGGATCGTGGCGGCGAGGAAGTCCGCCTACTACGGTGCCGACGGCGCACTCGACCCCGAGGTCGAGGCGCTGCTGGAGAAGCCGGCCGACCCGGTCGTGCTGACCGCCGAGGAGGTGCGCGAGAAGACCCTCTCCGGGCTGGCCGAGGAGGCGCGCCTGATGCTCGACGAGGGCGTGGTCGTGGCCCCGCAGGACATCGACCTGGCCATGATCACCGGCGCCGGGTTCTCGTTCTGGAACGGCGGGCTGACCTTCATGCTCGACGTGAAGGGCATCTCGGAGAAGGCGACCGGCAAGCGCTTCCACTGACCCGCAGGCAGGGACGCCGGGCGGTGTCCCCGCCACACTCGTGACGTACGACGTGTGGCGGGGGCACCGCCTTGTGCGTGGGGCCTCAGGCGGTGGGGTCGGCCGCGGCGTCCGCGGGGCGGGTGTGCTTGTCGTAGTCCCCGCGACCGAGCCGGCTGTGCGAGCGGCCGTAAGCGAAGTAGACGACCAGGCCGAGCGCCATCCAGACGAGGAAGCGGACCCACGTCTCGGCGATCAGGTTGAGCATCAGGTAGCCGCACAGCAGCACCGACGCGGTGGCGACGACGTAGATCGCCGGGACACGGAACGCACGGTCCAGGTCGGGTCGGGTCCGGCGCAGGACCAGCACGCCGATGCTCACCAGCATGAAGGCGAACAGCGTGCCGATGCTGACCAGGTCGCCCAGCGTCTCGAAGGGCACGAAGCCCGACAGCACCGAGACCATCACTGCGGTGAGGGCCGTGATGCGGTAGGGGGTGCCGAAGGTCGGGTGGACCTTGGCGAGGCTGACCGGGAGCAGGCCGTCACGGGCCATCGCGAACGCCACCCGCGTCTGGCCCATCAGGAGGATCAGCACCACGACCGTGAGGCCGATGGTGGCGCCGATGGCGATCAGGTCGGAGATCCAGTGCAGGCCGACCTTCTCGAACGCCGTGGCCAGCGGGGCCGCGTCGTCGGGGTCGATGTCCTGGTAGGACTGCATGCCGGTGATGACGAGGCAGACCGCGATGTAGAGGACCGTCACGATCGCCAGCGAGCCGAGCACGCCGATCGGCACGTCGCGCTGCGGGTTCCTGGTCTCCTCGGCGGTGGTCGCCACGACGTCGAAGCCGATGAAGGCGAAGAACACGATCGCCGCACCGGCGATCACCCCGCCGATCCCGAAGACCGCCGGTTCGAGGCCGAAGATCGACGTGATGAGCGGGGTCTTCCAGGCCGAGGCGTCGCCCCCGGCCGACGGCTGGCTCGGCGGGATGAACGGCGAGTAGTTGGACGTCTTGATGTGGGCGATGCCGACGATGATCACCAGCGCGACGACGCTCAGCTTGATGGCCACCACGACCTGGTTCACCCGGCTGGAGAGCTTGATGCCGCCGATGAGCACCGTCGCGCAGATCAGCGTGATGATGATGGCCGGCAGGTTGACCACGCCGTCGCTGGCGGAGGACAGCGAGGCCGGGATCTCGAGCGCCGTGCCGTCCAACAGCGACTGCAGGTAGCCGGAGAAGCCCACGGCGAGCGCCGACGCGCCCACCGTGAACTCCAGCACGAGGTCCCAGCCGATGACCCAGGCGATCAGCTCGCCGAAGGTGGCATAGCTGAACGTGTACGCGCTGCCGGCGACGGGGACCGTCGAGGCGAACTCGGCGTAGCAGAGCGCGGCGAGCGCGCAGGCGAGTCCGGCGATGAGGAACGAGAGCGAGATCGCCGGGCCGGCGTTGGTCGCGGCGACCAGGCCGGTGTAGACGAAGATGCCGGCCCCGATGATGACCCCGACGCCGAAGATCGTGAGGTCGAGCGCGCCGAGGTTCTTCTTGAGCTTGTGCTCGGGCTCCTCCGTCTCGGCGATCGACTGCTCGACGGACTTGGTGCGGAAGAGGCTCATCCCAGCAACCTAGGACCCGACGGCCGTTACCGTCGAGTCACCCGCCGGGCTCAGGCCGGGTGGTCGACCTCCAGGGGCGACAGCCCCTGGTCGAGGGCGGTGACGTCCTCGACGATGCCGCGGGCGATGGTCTGGGCGTCGAGGCCGATGCGGGCGAGGATGACGTCACGCTTGGCGTGGTCGAGGAACTCCTGCGGGATGCCGTGCAGCCGGAACGGCGTGTGCACGCCTGCGTCGTTGAGCGTCTGCAGGAGGGTCGCCCCGCACCCGCCGATGCGACCGTTGTCCTCGACGCTGACCACGAGGCGGTGCGAGGCCGCGAGCTCGATCAGGGCCGGGTCGACCGGCTTGACCCACCGGGGGTCGACCACGGTGACGCCGATCCCCTGCGCGGTGAGCCGTGAGGCCACCTCGACCGCGGTGGTGGCCATCGATCCCACGGCGACGATGAGCACGTCGGGAGAGCCCTCGCTGACCAGGATGTCGACGCCGCCGTGGCGCTCGATCGCCGGGACGTCCGCGGGGGGCGGGCCCTTGGGGAAGCGTACGACCGTCGGGGCGTCGTCGACCTCGACCGCCTCACCGAGCAGCTCGCGCAGCCGGGTGACGTCGCGCGGCGCCGCCAGGCGCAGGCCCGGGACGACCTGGAGGATCGACAGGTCCCACATGCCGTTGTGGCTGGCGCCGTCGTCGCCGGTGACGCCCGAGCGGTCGAGCACGAAGGTGACCCCGCACTTGTGCAGCGCGACGTCCATCAGCACCTGGTCGAAGGCGCGGTTGAGGAAGGTGGCGTAGACGGCGAAGACGGGGTGCATGCCGCCCATCGCCAGGCCGGCGGCGGAGGTGGCGGCGTGCTGCTCGGCGATGCCGACGTCGAAGGTGCGCTCGGGGAACTTCGCGGCGAAGACGTCGAGGCCGACCGGGTGCATCATCGCCGCGGTGATCGCGACGAGGTCGGAGCGCTGCTCGCCGAGCTCGACGATCGCCTCGGAGAAGTGGTCGGTCCAGATCTTGCCCTTGGGCTTCTCGGCGCCGGTCTGCACGTCGAAGGGGCCGGGGGCGTGGAACTGGTCGGCCTCGTGGCGCAGCGCGGGGTCGTAGCCCTGGCCCTTGCGGGTGATGGCGTGGACGATCACCGGGCCGCCGAAGCGCTTGGCGCTGGCGAGCGCCTGCTCCATCGCCGCCCGGTCGTGGCCGTCGACGGGGCCGACGTACTTGAGCCCGAGGTCCTCGAAGAGGCCCTGCGGCGCGAGGGCGTCCTTCATGCCCTTCTTGACCGCGTGGAGCGCGTCGTAGGCCGCGTGCCCGACGCCGGGGACGGCGTTGAGCCGCTTCTTGACCAGGTCGAGGACCTGCTCGTAGCGCGGGTTGGTGCGCAGCGAGGTGAGCGCGGTGGCGAGGCCGCCGATGGTCGGGGTGTAGGAGCGCTCGTTGTCGTTGACCACGATCACCAGGCGGCTGCTGCGGGCGATCGCGATGTTGTTGAGGGCCTCCCAGGCCATGCCGCCGGTCAGCGCGCCGTCACCGATGACCGCGACGACGTGCCGGTCCTCGCCGCGGATGGCGTAGGCCTTGGCCAGGCCGTCGGCGTAGGACAGCGAGGTCGAGGCGTGGGAGTTCTCCACGATGTCGTGCTCGGACTCGGCCTGGCTCGGGTAGCCGCTGACGCCGCCCTCCTTGCGCAGCGTGCCGAAGTCGGCGTGCCGCCCGGTGACGAGCTTGTGGACGTAGGACTGGTGCCCGGTGTCGAAGACGACGCGGTCGTGCGGGGAGTCGAACACCCGGTGGATCGCCAGCGTCAGCTCGACCACGCCGAGGTTGGGACCGAGGTGCCCGGAGTTCGTCGCGACGGTGCGGATCATCAGGTCGCGGATCTCCGCGGCCAGCTCGTCCAGCTGCTCGGCCGAGAGCCCGCGGAGGTCGCGCGGCGACGCGATCGAGTCGAGGTGTCCCATGGGGTGTGAGTCTATTTCATGCCAGGTCGTGGACGGCCACCGCGGGCTCGTGGAGGCTGCCCATCCACACCCGGCCGTCGTGCTCCCGGACCCCGGTGACCATGTGGTAGCCCGGCGACCCGGCAGGCGGCGCGATGTCGAGGTCGTGCACGCGGCGGCCGGCGTCGTCGTACGCCTGCACGCGGATCGTCCGCCTCGGCTTGGGCTGCAGCGCCTCGGGGATCTTCGTGATCGCCTTGCGGAGCGCGAGCGGCGCCCCGCCCAGCCGCTCGACGAGCCCGTCCACGGGGCTGGCGATCGTCACCCAGATCAGTCCGTCGCTGCCGCGGCTGATGTTGTCGGGGTAGCCGGGCAGGTCGCCGGCCAGCAGGTCGCGCTCCCCCGCTCGCGCACCGCTCAGCCACAGGCGTACGACGGTCCTGCCGCGCGTCTCCGCGACGCACACGTAGGACTCGTCGGCGGCCAGCGCGACGCCGTTGGCGAAGGCGAGCCCGTCGAGCACCGTGGTGACGGTGCCGTCGGGGTCGCGACGGAACAGGCGGCCGGTGCGGGTGTCCTGGACGAAGTCGTCCTTCCACCGGTCGACGCCGTAGTGCCGCGAGGAGTCGCTGAACCAGATCGTGCCGTCGCCGGCGACGGCGGCGTTGTTGCAGAACCGCATCGGCGTCCCGTCGACCCGGTCGCACAGCACCTCGACGGCGCCGGACGAGGGCGAGACCCGGAGCAGGCCCCGCTGCGCGTCGCAGACCAGCAGGTCGCCGTCGCCGAGCAGCTCGATGCCGAGCGGGCGCCCGCCGGTGTCGGCGACGCGGCGGGTGGAGCCGGTGGCCGGGTCGAGGGCCCAGATCGCGCCGTCCTCCGTGCCGGTCCAGACGGTGCCGTCGGGGCCGACGAGGACGTCCTCGGCGCCCATCGACGGGACGGGGTGCACGGTGAACGAGGGATGGCTCATGGCGCCATGCTGGCGTAGACGTCGCTGCGGAGGAAGGCCGGCACGATCGCCTCGGCTCCCTTCGTGAGCGGGAGCGCCCGGGCGACCTCGGGATCGACGAACACGATCTGGCGGCCCTCCCGGCAGTCGATGTCGGCGTCGGTGAGGTCCGCAGCAGCCGCGTAGACCCACATCCGGTCCCACGTGCCGTAGGAGTCGCGGTGGTCGGCCGCGAACATGCCGACCTCCCGCAGCTGCTCCGCGTCGAGTCGCACGCCGGTCTCCTCCTCGAGCTCGCGCAGCGCCCCCTCCGCGGGCGTCTCCCCCTCCTCCAGGTGCCCACCGGACAGGCCCCAGACCTCCGGGTCGATCCGGGCGTGCTCGTCGCGCTCCTGCAGCAGGATCCAGCCGCGCCGGTCGACGAGGATCACGCCGGCGAAGCCACGCGCGTCGTCGGGCGGGACCGGGGTGTGGACGCCCGCCCAGTCGCGCACCGCCGCCAGGGCGGTCTCTGTGGACCGGACGAGCGGCAGGTCGTCGATGGTGGCCGGGTCGACGAACACGATCTGGCGACCCTCGCGGCAGTCGACATCACCACTGCCGAGCTGCGTCGGTGCCACGAAGACGTGGTAGACGAAGCGCCCGCGCGGCGACTCGACCTCGAACTCCCCGAGGTCGTGCAGGCTGTCGGGCGCTACGACGATGGTGGTCTCCTCCGCCAGCTCGCGCACGGCTCCCTCGCGCGGCGTCTCGCCCGGCTCGATGCCTCCGCCCGGGAAGCACCAGGTCTCCGGCCAGACCGGAGCGTGCTCGTCGCGCTCCTGCATGAGGAACCAGCCGCGAGGGTCGACGAGGGTCAGGCACACGTAGTCCGTACGGACGTGGTCGGCGGGTCCATGCATCCGGCGACCCTAATGGGGATCGACCAACGGCACGATCGGGTGCAGGTTGGTTAGTGAGTCCAGCCGGCAGGTGAGCACTGTTCGACCCAGGTCCGTTGAGGCCCAGGGCTAGATCGTGCCCCTGCCGGTTCGGATCGACCGTACGGCTGCTGGGGTGGCGTGCCATCGAGCACTTTTCCATTAGGACGTCGCGGTCGACCCACCGCGACTCGCCTTCACATCACGAGCTGAGGGAGAAGCCGATGGAAGTGTTCTTGGGTGTGGACTGGGCCGAAGACCACCATGATCTGTGCCTGCTCAACGAGGCCGGCGCCGTGCTGGCCGCCCGCCGGATCGTCGAAGGGCTGGACGGTCTCGCGCAACTGCACACGCTGCTTGCCGGGCACGTCGAGGATCCCGATCAGGTGGTGGTGGGCATCGAGACCGATCACGGTCTGCTGGCCACCTCACTGATGGCCGCGGGCTACCGGGTGTATGCGATCAACCCGATGTCGACCTCGCGATATCGCGACCGACACCATTCCTCGCGAGCGAAGTCGGACAAGAGTGATGCCAAGCTGTTGGCCGATCTGGTTCGCACCGACCGGCACAATCACCGTCGCGCGATGCCCGACAGCGACCTGCTCGAGGCGATCAAGGTGCTGGCCCGCGGCCACCAGAACCTGATCTGGACCCGACAACGGTTGACCAACCAGTTGCGCTCGGCGCTGCGGGAGTACTTTCCTGGCGCCCTGGACGCATTCGATGACCTGCACCACCCCGACGCGCTGGCGGTGCTGTCGAAGGCACCGACCCCGACCCAGGCGCGGCGACTGAGCACCTCGCAGATCAAGACCGCGCTCGCACGCGGCGGTCGACAGCGCAATCTGGAGCCCCGTGCACACCAGATACGCGCTGTCTTGCAGCGGCCACAACTGCGCGCAGCCGAACTGGTCGAGGACGCCTATGGAGCCACCACCGCCGCCCAGGCCCGGCTCATCGCCGACCTCAACCAGCAGATCACAACCCTTGAAGCCAAGCTCGCACAACGTTTTGACCAGCACCCGGACGCCGAGCTGTTGCTCTGTCTTCCCGGACTCGGCGTGACCCTCGCCGCCCGGGTGCTCGCGGAGTTCGGAGACGCACCGAACCGCTACGCCGATGCTAAGGCCAGACGCAGCTACGCCGGCACCGCACCAATCACCCGCGCATCCGGGACCAGCGAAGTCGTGATCGCCCGTCTGGTCCGTAACAAGCGCCTCTTCGACGCCTGCTACCAGTGGGCCTTCTGCGCGCTGAATGCCTCGCACGGCGCCCGGGCCTACTACGACGCCCACGACCCCGGACCCAAGACGGGCAAGACAGCCAGACGCAAGCTCGCCAACAAGCTCGTCGGCATCCTGCACGGCACCTTGGCCCACCAGACCCCCTACGACGAAGCCATCGCCTGGCAGCACTGGCAGCCCCAGAACTCCCAAGCGGCTTGACTCCGCAAGAACCTGGGGTGTCTAGCCAGCACTCACATGCGAACCCGGTAGCGACGCCCGCGCAGGGCCTCCTCGACGAGCCCCACCTCGCGGCGTACGGCGAGCAGGCGGGCGTCCTCGAGCTGGAAGGTCTGCACCGCCGCCTCGACGACGGCCTGGCTCGCGACGTCCCTGAGGTCGCCGCGGATCTCGCTCAGCCCGCGACGGGTGGCCAGCTGCTGGGCCTCCACGTGCAGCACCGCGAAGCGCGCCAGGACCACCACGTGACGGCGCAGACCCGGGAAGCGGCGGTAGTCCGGCGGACACAGGTCGAGCAGCCAGCTGGCGGCCGTCGCCTCCCAGTCGGGGGCGTCCGGCGGGCGCACCTGGCGGGGCCACCCGGGCGGGGCGACGCCACGGTGCCCCTCCGGCGGGGTGGGTCGCTGCCGCGGCCGGGGAGTGGGGAACACGTCCTCAGTCTATCGAACACCTGTTCGACGCATTGGATCAGCCGGGTGGGAACTCCCGCGCGAACAGGTCCTCGAGAAAGGCGAGGTCCGGGTCGCGCAGGCCGGCCGCGTCGTGGCGCCACCAGACGTCGGGGTAGACCAGGCGGCCGCTCATCCAGTCGGCGAAGCCGTCGAAGGTGACCACCTGGAACGCGGCCTCCGGGGTGCGTCGCGACGCCGGCTCGACGCCGTACGTGCTGGCCCGGGTGAAGCCGCGCGAGCCGTAGAACAACGGGCTTCCCTCGAGGAACAGCGCCGGCCGCCCGAGGTCGCGGGCCGCCGCGACGGCGGCGCCCACCAGTGCGGTGCCGATGCCGGAGCTCTGGCGCGCGGGCTGCGTGCTGAGCGGGCTGAGGACCGCGACGTCGACCAGCTCCTGTCGCGCGTCGAGCCAGCAGTGGCTGACGCCGACGTGGCCGACGACCTCGCCCGCCTCGACGGCGACGATCTCCGCCAGCACGTGACCGAGGCTCCGGACCTCGGCCCACAGTGCCGCGACCTTGTGGCCCTCCCCGGGTGCGTCCGCGTCGAACGCCGCGCGGACGACCGCGTCGATGCCCGGCTCGTCGGAACCGGCGGCAGGTCGGATCTCGACGGCTCAGCCCTCCAGGAAGGACCAGCGCACCTCGCGCCGGTCGTTGTCGACGTTGAGGTCCACCAGGCAGATGCTCTGCCAGGTGCCGAGCGCGAGCCGACCGCCGAGCACGGGAACCGTGCAGTGCGGCGGGACGACGGCCGGCATCACGTGCGACCGACCGTGGCCCGGCGACCCGTGCCGGTGCCGCCAGCGGTCATCGGCGGGCAACAGGTCGGCGAGCGCGGCGAGCAGGTCGTCGTCCGACCCGGCGCCGGTCTCGATGATCGCCAGCCCGGCAGTTGCGTGCGGCACGAACACGTGCAGCAGGCCGTCGCCCCGCCCTGCCACGAAGTCCTCTGCGTCGCGGGTCAGGTCGAGCACGACCTCCTCGCCGCCGGTGCGGTAGCTGCGGGTCTCACTGTGCATCGCGCAGCGCCTGCTCGATGCGCTCGACCTTGGCGGTGAGCTGGCCGTCGTAGCCGGGCCGGATGTCGGCCTTCAGCACCAGGCCCACGCGCGGGGAGACGGCGGCCACGACGTCGACGGCGCGCTTGACCACGGCCATCACCTCGTCCCACTCCCCCTCGATGTTGGTGAACATCGCGTTGGTCTCGTGCGGGAGGCCGGACTCGCGCACGACGCGTACGGCGGCGGCGACCGCCTCGGTGACCGACCCGCTGGGGTCCTGGGCGACGGGCGAGAGGGAGAAGGCGACGATCATGGCGCCACGCTAGCGAGGTCGCCCGACGAGTCGGCGCCTCAGGCGTTGGTGCCCTGCTCGGGCAGCCCGCCCTGCGGGTCCGTGACACCGCCCTGGCAGGTCACGCCGAACTCCGGGGCGGTGTGCCCGTCGCCGTACTCCTCGAGGAACAGTCCCAGCCGGTCGTCGTCGACACCGTCGAGCTCGAGCTGGGCGCCCCACACCGTCACCACGACCTCGGACGGCAGGCCGTCGCGCGGCGACATGATGCCGTTGTCCGGCAGCTCTGCGGCGAGCCGCTCCACGTCGTCGGTCGACAGGTCGGGGTCGTGGGTGATCCACACGGTGCCGTGCTCGAGGTCGTGCACGGCGTTCTCGTCACGGACGGGCTCGTCGTAGACGCCGCAGGCCAGCCACACGGGGGCGTGCGCCCCGCCGGCGGGCGGGGTCTGGGGGTAGCGGACGTCGCCCGTCGTGTGGGTCCGGTCGGTGATCTCCCACGTCCGGACCAGGCTGAGGTCCAGCGCCCGCTGCTCCTGCGCGTCCCCGCGCAGGAGCTTGTCGACCAGCGGGGCAGCCAGGGCCGCGCCCATGATGACGACCGCGCCGACGGTGGCGAGGACGAGCGGCAGCCGGGTCGTGCGCTCCTTTTGGTGGTCCAACGTGCCGGGGACCAGCGACTCCTGCGGTTCGACCGTGGTGACATCAGCCTCGGCTGGTCCGTTGTCATCCGGCCTGGTCTCGTCGGATCCTGCGGGGCCGTGGGTGTCGCTCACGGCGTCAGGCTACTGACGTCGTCCTCGGCCGGGAGCGCGAGCCTGAGCCGGGCGAGGCCGTCGCGGGCCTGCGACTTCACCGTGCCCGGCGCGATCCCCAGCGCCGCCGCGATCTCGACTTCCGAGAGACCTTCGTAGTAGCGCAGCACCAGCACGGCCCGCTGGCGCGGCGCCAACGACACCAGCGCCGTTCGTACGGCGACCAGCTCGGCCACGTCGGGGTCGTGGGCGAGCTCCTCCGGGACCTCGTCGGTCGGGTGTTCCCGCCAGCGACGTCGCCGCCACCGGGAGACGTTCTCGTTGACGAGCACCCGGCGCACGTAGGGCTCGGGGTTGTCGGCGATGCGCCGCCACTGCGGGACCACCTTGACGAGCGTCGTCTGCACGAGGTCCTCCGCGTCCTGCGCATGCCCCGTCAGGAGGTACGCCGTCCGCAGCAGGGCGGCCTGCCGGGCGACGACGAACTCGGCGAAGCCGTCAGGGGTGGCCACGTCGCCGCCTCAGGTCGCGCCACAGCGAGATGCAGAAGACGAGCAGGACGGTGCCGCCGGCCCCGACGAGGCGGGGGTCCGGGGCGAACGGGGCGTCAGGTGCGGGGACGACCTCGGCGGACAGGGCGCCGGCCGCGAACTGGGGAATCGACGGTGCCTCGACGGACAACCAGGGTGCGAACCCGGGACGATCGAGGTCGCTGAGATCTACGATCCAGATCTCGCTGGCCACCTGGACATCGCTGGTCCGGGCACCCGTCGAGGGGTGCACGACCGCGAGTCTCGTCGGCGAGCGCCATCCGACCACCTGCGAGGTCGAGATCGGCCTCACCCGGCGCATCTGTGCGCGCCCGTCCACCACGTCACCGACCAGCAGCGGCAGGCCGACGCCGTACGTCTGCTCGCGACGGCCCTGCGCGATCCCCGCGACCTGGAGCGCGGCCGGGCCCAGGACCGGCGTGCTGACGAGGCCGTCGGTGTCGAGGACGAGACGGCTCGCGTGCCCCGCGCCGTCGACGCGCCAGCCACGCCGGGCCGCACTGCCTCCCACCGCCAGGAAGCCCGCCGAGTCCTGCGTCACCGTCGTCAGGTCGAGCCGCCCGGCCGGCGGGTCCGGGACGGCCTCGGGCTCACCGCCGGGGTTCCAGGTGAGGAGGTGGGGCTGTGCACTGTTCTGGTCCGCGTCGCGGAAGACACCCGCCTCGAACCACAACGAGGTGCCGGCCCAGGCGAGCCCGATGGCCATCAGACCGTGGTCGTTGGCCGGCGCCCAGCGTTGCTCCTCCCCCGTCACGAGGTCGAGGAGCCGCAGCTCGGTGGGGACCGGGGGCTGGTCGTCCGTTCGGACCGCGGTGCTCCCCAGCGACGCCCAGTAGGCGAGCTGGGTCCCGTCGGCCGACAGCGCGGCCTGGTCCGCCTGCCCCTGTGCCACCGGGAGGTCCAGCCACCGCGACTCCCCGCTCGCGGCCGTGACACCCCACAGCGCGGTGTGGGACGAGAGCCATCCCGAGCGGGGGCCGACCCCGATCGCCGAGAGTGGGCCGGGCACCCGGCCGAACGCCGGCGCCCACCCGCCCGGCTGGCGTACGACGTCCGGGAGCACCCACGCACTGCCGGGCCGGTCGGCCACAGGAGGGGCGACGAGACGGGCGAGCGGGGTCGCGGCCAGGGCGCCCACGCCGGCGAGCACGACGGCACAGGCCACCGCGACCGCCCAGCGTCGACCCTGCCGACGCCTACCGCGGGACCAGATCCGGTCGGGGTCGACACCACCGGCGGGCGCGTGCGCAGCCAGCCTCTCGAGCCGGTCGGCGACGTCGCCGGCAGGTGCGGACATGGGAGCTCCTCGGGTGGGTGGACAGCCTCACACGTCCACACGCCACGAACGGGCGATCCGGTGGGGTGCCGCCGCGGGAACTCTCAGGCCAGCGCGGCGCGTACGACGTCCGCGCGCTCGTCGTACTCGTCCTGCGGGATGTTCGGGAGCATGTCGGCCCAGATCGGCAGGTTGGAGCCGCGGAGCTCCAGCACGCCGAGCGGGCGGGCCAGGACGTTGACCGAGAGGTGGCCGCCGCCGTTCTCCCACTTGCTGACCTGGACGTTGCCGACGCCGGGGAGGGCGCGCAGCGCGCGGTAGGTGCGCGCGACGAGCCGGCCGAGCTCCTCGTCGGCCGCCTCGTCGAGGTCGTCGAGCCGCTCATGGCGGCGTGCGACCACGTTGGCCACGAACATCAGGCTGGTGCCGCCGGGGCGGATCACCGACAGCCGCTCGCCGGCGTGCAGGACGAGTTCGTCGCGGGCGAGCGCCTTGCAGGTGCCGCACGCGTCGGCACCGCGCGAGCGGTCGGGCTCGGGGACGACCCGCTCCCCCATGACCTTGGGCCTGAGGCCCTCCCGCTCGAAGGGGAAGACCTCCCAGTCGGCCATGCCGCCCACCGGCGGTCGGCCGGCCGCGTCCAGGTGGTCCTGGACGCGGCCGCGCCACACCTCAGCCGGGTCGGTCACCGCAGGATCAGCCCTTGAGCAGGTTGCGCAGGACGTACTGCATGATCCCGCCGTTGCGGTAGTAGTTCGCCTCGCCGGGGGTGTCGATCCGGACCGTCGCCTCGAACTCGCTGGTCTCACCGTGCGCCTGGTCGGTGCCCGGCGCGGGCTCGACCCGGACGGTCACCGTCTTGGGCGTGGTGCCGTCGTTGAGCGCGGTGATGCCCGAGATGCTGATGACCTCGGCGCCGGTGAGGCCCAGGTCGTCGGCGGTCTTGCCCTCGGGGAACTGCAGCGGGATGACGCCCATGCCGATGAGGTTCGAGCGGTGGATCCGCTCGTAGGACTCGGCGATGACGGCCTTCACACCCAGCAGCGCGGTTCCCTTGGCGGCCCAGTCGCGCGAGGAGCCGGAGCCGTACTCCTTGCCCGCCAGGACGACCAGAGGAGTGCCGGCGGCCTGGTAGTTCTCGCTGGCCTCGAAGACGCTGGTGACCTCGCCGTCCTTGCTGAAGTCGCGCGTCACGCCGCCCTCGGTTCCGGGCGCGATCTGGTTGCGCAGCCGGATGTTGGCGAAGGTGCCGCGGATCATGACCTCGTGGTTGCCGCGGCGCGAGCCGTAGGAGTTGAAGTCGCGCTGCTCCACGCCGTGCTCGGCGAGGTAGCGACCCGCGGGGCTGTCCTTCTTGATGGCACCGGCCGGGCTGATGTGGTCGGTGGTCACCGAGTCACCCAGCTTCAGCAGGACCCGCGCACCGACGATGTCGGAGACGGGCTCCGGCTCGGTGGGCATGCCGTCGAAGTAGGGAGGACGACGGACGTAGGTCGACTCCTCGTCCCACGCGAAGGTGTTGCCCTCGGGCGTGGGCAGCGACTGCCAGCGCTCGTCACCCTTGAACACGTCGGCGTAGGAGGAGCCGAACATGTCGGAGGTGATCGCCCGCGCGATGGTCTCCTCGACCTCCTGCGGGCTCGGCCAGATGTCCTTGAGGTAGACGTCGTTGCCGTCGCTGTCCTGGCCGAGCGGGTCGCCGAACAGGTCGACGTCCATCGAGCCGGCGAGGGCGTAGGCCACCACCAGCGGCGGGGACGCGAGGTAGTTCATCTTCACGTCCGGGTTGATCCGGCCCTCGAAGTTGCGGTTGCCCGAGAGCACCGAGACGACGGCGAGGTCGGCCTCGTTGACCGCGGCGGACACCTCGGGGATCAGCGGGCCCGAGTTGCCGATGCAGGTGGTGCAGCCGTAGCCGACGAGGTTGAACCCGAGCTTGTCGAGGTACGGCGTGAGCTCGGCGCGGTCGTAGTAGTCGGACACGACCTTGGAGCCCGGCGCGAGCGAGGTCTTGACCCACGGCTTGCGCGAGAGGCCCTTCTCGACCGCGTTCTTCGCCAGCAGCGCGGCGCCGATCATCACGCTCGGGTTGGAGGTGTTGGTGCACGACGTGATCGCGGCGATCACGACGGCGCCGTGGTCGATCTCGACCTCCTGGCCGTCGAGCGAGACCGTGGTCTTCTTGCTCGGGCGGCCCGCGTCGTGGGGGGCGTCCACGTGCACGGGCTTGCCGTTGCCGCCCTCGTGGCTCGGCGAGTCGGAGGCCGGGAAGGACTCCTCGACCGCCTCGTCGTAGCCGGTGGCCTCCGCGGCGTCGTCCGGGTCGGAGTCGCCCTCGTCGACGTAGTCCTTCAGCGCGGCACGGAACGAGTCCTTGGCCGCCGAGACCTCGACGCGGTCCTGCGGACGCTTCGGGCCCGCCAGCGACGGGACGACCGTGGAGACGTCGAGCTCGAGGCGCTCGCTGTAGCGCGGCTCGGCGCTCGGGTCGTGCCAGAGACCCTGCTCCTTGGCGTACGCCTCGACGAGCGCGAGCTGCTCCTCGGTGCGGCCGGTGAGGCGCAGGTAGTCGACGGTCTGCTCGTCGATCGGGAAGACCGCGATGGTCGAGCCGAACTCGGGGCTCATGTTGCCGATCGTGGCGCGGTTGGCCAGCGGCAGCGCGGAGACGCCCTCGCCGTAGAACTCGACGAACTTGCCGACCACACCGTGCTCACGGAGCATCTCGGTGATGGTGAGCACGAGGTCGGTGGCGGTCGAGCCCTCGGGCAGCTCGCCGGAGAGCTTGAAGCCGACCACGCGCGGGATCAGCATGGAGACCGGCTGACCGAGCATCGCGGCCTCGGCCTCGATGCCGCCCACGCCCCAGCCGACGACGCCGATGCCGTTGACCATCGTGGTGTGCGAGTCGGTGCCGACGCAGGTGTCGGGGTAGGCCACGCCGTCGCGGACCATGACCACGCGGGCCAGGTGCTCGATGTTGACCTGGTGCACGATGCCGGTGCCCGGGGGGACGACCTTGAAGTCGTCGAAGGCACCCTGGCCCCAGCGCAGGAACTGGTAGCGCTCGCGGTTGCGCTCGTACTCGATCTCGACGTTGCGCTCGAAGGCGTCGGCGGTGCCGAAGACGTCGGCGATCACCGAGTGGTCGATGACCATCTCGGCCGGGGCGAGCGGGTTGATCTTCGTGGCGTCGCCGCCGAGCTCGGCCATCGCCTCGCGCATGGTGGCGAGGTCGACGACGCAGGGCACGCCGGTGAAGTCCTGCATGATCACGCGGGCGGGCGTGAACTGGATCTCCTGGTCGGGCGCGGCGCTCGCGTCCCAGCCGGCGATCGCCTTGATGTGGTCGGCGGTGATGTCGGCGCCGTCCTCGGTGCGGAGCAGGTTCTCCAGCAGCACCTTCAGCGAGAAGGGCAGGCTCTCGACGTCGAGACCCTCACCCTTCACCGCGTCGAGGCGGTAGATCTCGTAGGACTGTCCGTCCACGTCCAGGGTGCCCTTGGCACCGAAGCTGTCCTGACTGGCCATCAGCCACATCTCCTCGGGAGTTCGCGGGTTCGCGTCCATCTTGCCGTCGCAGGGGAAGGGACGGGAAGGAAGGCGACCCTTAGTTGTCGGCGTCGGTCTATCTCGATGTCAAGATACATGAGGTCAAGGGATCGCTACAAGCGCCACGCCCGGGGCCCGTGCCCCGTGCCGGCGGGCACCTAGGGTGTGCCGGTGCCCACGCTCCTGCACCTCAACGGACCCTCCGGCGTCGGCAAGTCGACGCTCGCCCGCGCGTACGCCGACCTCCGGCCCGGGACCCTCGTCTGCGACATCGACGAGCTGCGGTCCTGGGTCTCGGGGTGGGCGACGGACTTCGTCGGCACCGGCAACGCCGACCGCACCTCGGCGCTGGCGCTGATCACCGCCTACCTGGCCACCGGACGCGACGTGGTGCTCCCCCAGCTCATCGTCACGCCCAGCGAGAACGACCGGTTCGAGGCGGCCGCGACCGAGGCCGGGGCGACGTACGTCCCGGTGGTGCTCGACGCGGCACCCGACCTCCTGCTGGAGCGCCTGCACGCCCGTCCGGAGACACCCGTGACCGCCGTGGTGTCGCGGATCATCGCCGAGCGTGGCGGCGACCCGCTCGTGCTCCAGGGCCGGCAGCAGCTGCTCGACCTGGCCGAGGAGCGCGGCTGGCTCGTCGTCGACACGACCGACCGCGAAGGGGCACTGGCCGCCCTCGTGCGGGCCGTGGACGGGTGAGTCAGCCGATGCCGGCCCGCCAGTCGAGCTCCTGCAGGAGGTCGTGCGCGGCCAGCTCGACCTTCTTGTGCCGCCACTCCGACGCGCGGTAGACGCACGCGATCAGCCCGGAGCGGTGGACCCTGCGCAGGTCGCCGTAGACGAAGGCGTACCTCGCCTTGGTCCCGTCGTTGGCGCCCTCGGTGAGGCCGAGGTGCCACGCGGAGTAGTCCTCCCACGAGTGCTTCTCGAGGTAGGCGTTCTGCGCGTCCGCGCCGGGCTGCACGTCACCCCAGTCGCTGTCCAGGACGTACTGGCGCGCCTCGATCAGCCGGCGGGCGTGGGCGACTGCGTCCGGGTTCACGGCGTAGGTGGCCATGCGGCCACCCTGCCCCGCGGGTCCTGGTGGCGCAACGGCCCACGGAGCGCCCATCATCGGGTCGTGGACGCAGAGGTGACGGCGTTCTTCGACGGTCATCCCGATGGCGCCGCCGTGGCGGCCGCCGTCGGGCGCGCGATCGAGGACATCGGCCGCCACACCGTCAGGTCGTCGCGCAGCCAGGTCGCCTTCCGGCGCCGTCGCGGCTTCGCGTTCCTCTGGCGGCCCGGGCAGTACGTCTCCAGCGACGTCCCGGCCGTCGTGTCGATCGCCCTCGCCCGCGAGGTGGTGAGCCCGCGGTGGAAGCAGGTTGCCCACCCTGCCCCCCACGTGTGGATGCATCACCTCGAGCTGCAGCGCCCGGAGGACGTCGACGGCGAGGTCCGTGCGTGGCTGCGCGAGGCGTACGACGCAGCGGGATGACGCGGGTCAGTGACGCCGCTCGAGCAGCGCCACGCACTCCACGTGGTGGGTCATCGGGAAGACGGACCTGACCCTCAGCGCACGTGTGATCCTCTGCGGTCGCCTGCTCTCGTGAGACCGAACGCGCCCGTGACCTGCGGCGATGCCGGTTTGGACGCGCGCCGGGGTCGGCGTCCAACTGCGGGGGGTTGCGAATGGAAGCGAGCCCAATCCGAGCCCTCCCACCGACGGTCGCAAACGTCCGCAGCGAGCGCTCGAGGGTGCGCACCCTGCAAGGAGCCAGTTCGAGCTGACCTACGACATCTAGTCACTCTTGCGCGTAGAGCTCGAACTCACCGTTCGAGAACGAGGGCTCCGGCTACCCGGCGCCCTCGTTGCATCTGAGGGGTTCTCGAAGACCGGCGGCGATGCCTGAAGATCGACCGGTCACTCAGCCAGCCTGACGCGAGCTCGGCCCAGGAGTACCGAAGGGTGGCGCAAGTCCTGGCAGTCAGCCACGTGGAGCCGTCGTCGAAGAAAGGCGGTCAGCCGTCGCGGCGTCGGCGGGGACGAAGGTCTCGAGGTGAAGGCCGTCGAGGGTGAGGTCCGTCGCCATCTCCAAGCGCGCCGAGACGCTGAAGAGCCGCAGCACGTGCTCGCCCTGGTCGATCTCCATGGTGACGACCGGACCCGGCCTGACCGACTCGGGTCGGATGGCGCCGAGCCACGATTCGGCCTCGACCAGAAGGGCGCCAAGCCTCGGGTCCTGGGTTTCCTCCGCGCGATGACGGAGCTGGCCGACCAGGTGGCCGCCCCATTCGCCCAGATTGCGGATGCGAGGAGCGAGACCGCGCGGGTCCAGGGTGATGCGGATGGCGTTGACGGGCGGCTGCAGGAGCTCGGGCGCGCAACCGTCCAGAAGCGCGTGCAGCGCCGCGTTGCTGTCCACGACGTCCCAGTGGTCGTCGAGCAGCAGTGCCGGCCAGGGAAGGTGGGCGTCGAGAAGCCGACGCAGCCCTTCCAGCACAGGAGCGAGGTCGTGGTCGTCGACGTCCCGCTCGGCGTGGGGCGGTGCAAAGCCGGCCGCGAGGAAGAGCTGGTTCTGGGCGCGCAACGGAACGTCGAGATGATCGGCGAGCGACGCGACCATGCCGCGCGTCGGTGCGGACCGCCCGTTCTCCACGAAGCTGAGGTGCCGGGTGCTCACCGACGCCAGGTTCGAGAGCTCCAGCTGGCTCATCCGACGCCGTCCACGCCACTCCCTGAGGAGGTCGCCGACCGTGTGCTCGCGCGTCGTGACTGGAGGCATGGACACGCACCCTAGTGGCGCCTCTCGCCTCGACCATGACGTCGGAGGTAATCGCCATGGTGCACGGACTCCCGTCAGGCTGCACCTCACACGCATCCAGACGAGAGGGACACCATGAAGACCGCCAGCAAAACCACCGCTACGGGCACCACGACCGACACCGTGACGAGCACCAGGAACGTCGAGGAGGTCGTACGGGCCTACCTGGCTACGTGGAACGCGACCGAGGAGCAGGAGCAACAGGGGTTGCTCGCGCGGCACTGGTCCCCCGAGGTGTCCTATGTGGATCCGCTGGCGGCCGTGCAGGGTCACGACGGCCTCCGGGCGGTGGTGTCCGGCGTCCACGAGCAGTTCCCGGGATTGGTGTTCTCGCTCGTCGGCGACATCGACTCGCACCACGACCAGCTCAGGTTCCAGTGGGGGCTCGGTCCCGCCGGAGCCGAACCCGTCGTGATCGGCTTCGACGTCCTGGTCCTCGACCAGGCAGGGCGCATCCTCGACGTGCGTGGCTTCCTGGACCGGATCCCGCAATGACAGCCCGACTGGCGCCCTCCCGTACCGACTTCCTCGACAGACCGGAGCTTCGCATGACTGACGACGCCATCGTCCACCTGCACGACGCCGATCCGCACCCGGAGGCGGTCGAGTGCATGGAGCGGATCACCAGCACGTTCGAGTCCACGTGGAGCTGATCAGTGCAGCATCCGCAGAGTTCGAACGGGTCGTCCGCCAGCTGCCCCCGGACTCATCGGAAGAGCCGACGCCGTCGGGAATCTCAGTACGTGAGTTGATCGAGCACGTGGTGGTGGGGAACCGCTTCACCGCACTGCTGCTCGCAGGCGTTGACCGCGACGAGGCCCAAACCATGCTCGCGGGCAACCAGGTCGGAGATGATCCCGTCGCCGAGGTGCGTGAGTCCACACTGCGCCAGGCACAGGCGTTCTTCGCGACATCGCCCGGGCAACAGGTCGCGGGCCCGAACGGCAATGTACCCGTCGCCGCCTACGTGCGATTCCGTCTCGTCGACCTAGTGGTCCACGCGTGGGACCTTCTGCGTGCCGCGCATCTCGACGAGACCCTTGATGCGCAGGTTGTTGTCGGCGTGCTGAAGACGGTCGAGCCGCACCTGGACGAGATGCTCGCCTTCGGCGCGTACGGCGCCGGCCCGAGCGGAACGCTGCCTGCTGACGCGTCACCACAGACTCGGCTGCTCGACTCGTTCGGGCGACGGCCATGACCGAACACCTGCGACCACTCGAATGACGCTCACCCGAACCGACCCCTCGCCAGATAGGAACCTCCTGTGACCGCCTACGCCATCGCCCACCTGCAGGACGCCGCCCCGCACCCCGACATCGCCGATTACATGGAGCGGATCACCAGTACGTTCGAGCCCTTCGGGGGTCGCTTCCTCGTGCACGGCACGCCACCGGAGGTGAAGGAGGGCGCGTGGCCAGGACACGTCGTGGTCATCGGCTTTCCCGGGATCGACGAGGCCAGGGGCTGGTGGGACTCACCTGCCTACCGCGAGATCGCCCCCCTCCGCTCCCGGCACATCCAGGGCGACATCATCCTCGTCGGCGGTGTCCCCCAGGACTACGACCCGAGTGCCACCGCGCAGGCCATCCGAGACGTGCCGGCATCGCACTGAAGCCCTGACACCAGAGCCGTACCGCAGAGTCGTACGATCGTGCTAATCTTCGTACGTGCGTACGAACCCCGCGTCCACCCCGTCGCCCGGCGGCCAGGCTCGGAAGGCCCAGCTGGTCGCCTGCGCGGTCGACGCCCTCGTCGAGCGGGGCTTCGCAGGAACATCGGTCGCCGAGGTTGCGCGCCGCGCCGGCGTCAGCAAGGGCGTGGTGACCTACCACTTCCGGACCAAGGAGGACCTGTTGGGCGAGGTGGTGACCTCCCTCTACCGCGACGCGGGACAACAGATCGCCGAGGCGACGGGAGACAGCGACTCGGTCATCGGCGAGCTCGCGACCTACATCAGGAGCAACCTCGCCTTCGTAGCCGACCATCCGAGGCACGTTCGCGCGGTCATGGAGGTGGCGGCGAACATACGACCCCACGGCGGAGTCCCAGCAGAAGAGGATCCCTTGAGCGCTCACCTGCGGAAGCTGATCGAGCGAGGGCAGGCGACCGGTGAGGTCACGGAGGTGGACGCCGGGGTGCTTGCCATGACGATCCGGGCCTCGATCGACGCCGCAGCTGCCCGCGCAGCCTGGGACCCGACGGCTGATCCACGAGGCCATGCCGAGCACCTCGTCCTCATCGTTCGACGAGCGCTGCAGGCCACGGAGACACCATGAAGACGCCGAGAAGCGGTCCGGCCACCTTCACGGGTTTCCTCCTCATCGACCTCGTCATTCCTCTCTCGTCCTACTACGTGCTCCGCGCACTGGGCGCATCCGTCTGGACAGCGCTACTCGTCGGTGCCGCGCTGCCGGTGCTCCGCCTGGGCGTCAGCCTGGTGCTCCGCCGGAGCGTCCCCGGAGCGAGCCTCTTCACCCTCGGGCTCATCACCGCGGGAACTGTGATCGGCCTCATGACCGCCGACCCGCGGCTGCTGATGGCCCGCGAGAGCTACCTGACCGGCTTCGTCGGAGCCTGGGTCCTGCTGTCCCTGCTGCGGCCCCGACCGCTCGTCTTCACGGCGACCCTCGGTTTCATGCCCCAGGCGGCGGCCGAGGAATGGCACCGCTCCTGGGAGACGAGCGAGCCGTTCCGCCGAGCGATGCGGGGCATGACCTGGGGCTTCGGCCTGGCCTTCCTCATCGACGCTGCGGCCCGCGTCGTGATGAGCTACACGCTGCCCCTGGACCTCGTCCCGGCGACCTCCGCCGCACTTCTCGCCGTGATGCTGGTCGGCGTGGTCCACACGGGCAAGGCCTGGGGACGCCGACACACGCGCAGGAGGACCGTGCCGCCGAGGCGCCCCTACACCCGCGGCCCGTGGTCGTACCTGGCCTGGCTCGTGGGTCGGCAGCGCGGCCGAGTGACGCTCGGAGCGGTGCTCGGCAGCGCCTGGATGGTGGGGCTCGCCCTCCCGCCGTACGTGCTGTCCCACGCGATCGACAGCCTCGCGGAGGGCGAGCGGGACGTGGTGCTGGGATGGACGGGCGCCCTGCTGCTGGTCGGCGGCACCCTGGCCGGCCTGAGCATCTGGCGGCACCGCACCATGACCCGGGTTCGCCTGGATGCGGCGCTGCGGACGGTGTCCGAGGTCAACGCCCACGGCATCCGTCTGGGAGACACGATGGCGCGTCGCGCGCTCACCGGAGAGGTCGTGGCCATCGGCGGTGGGGACGCGTGGACGATCGGGCGAAGCCTCACCGCGACCGGGCCGGGGGTCGGTGCAGTGCTCGCGTACGTGGTGATCGCGGTGCTGCTGCTTCGTATCTCGGTGCCACTGGCCGTGGTCGTGCTGGCGGGAGTCCCGGTCCTGGCGCTGGTCGTAGGTCCGGCGACGGGCCGACTCCGCACGGTCGGTGCGCCGTACCGCGAGCAGCAGGGTCGCGTCACAGGTCGGATCGTCGACATCGTCGCGGGGCTGGGCGTCCTGAACGGCTTGGGCGGCAAAGCCGTCTACGCCGACCGTTTCCGCGCCGAGTCGCAACGGCTGCTGCATCACGGCTATCGGGTCGGCCGCGTCACGAGCGTGATCCAGGCAGTCGGTCTCGGGCTGCCGACGCTCTTCTCCGCTGTGGTCGTGTGGCTGGCCGCCCGGCTCGCGGTCGAGGGCAGCATCACGGTGGGCGAGCTCGTCGCGGTCGCCGGGTACGCCGCGGTGCTGGCGGTGCCAGTGGCCTCCTTCATCGAGGGCGCGCTCGACCTCAGCCAGGCACTCGTGGCCGCACGTCGGGTGACCGACTTCCTGGACGTACGCCCCGACAGCACCGGAACGGCGGTTCCCCCGGGGCGGGGAGACCTGGTCGACGAGCCCTCCGGGTTGCGGATCACTCCGGGGACGTTCGCTGCGGTCGCCACGGCCCAGCACTCCGATGCCGTGGCGCTGGTCGACCGACTCGGCGGCTTCCGCCCAGGTGCGACCTGGGCCGGACAGCCGACCTCCGAGCTCGATCCTGCCCAGCTCCACCGGCAGGTGCTGGTGGCCGACAACGACGCCGCCCTGTTCGCCGGGTCCCTGGCCCAGGTGGTGGCAGGTCGTCTCGACGTCGACGACCTCGGTGAGGCGGCGATGCTGGACGCGCTGCACACCGCCGCCGCCGACGACCTGGTGCGTGGTCTGCCCGACGGCCTCGCTTCGAGGATCGACTCGGGAGGACGGAACCTCTCCGGCGGTCAACGCCAACGCGTCCGACTCGCCCGGGCGACGATCGCCGACCCGACCGTCCTGCTCGCGGTGGACCCCACCTCGGCCCTCGACGCCGCGACGGAGGCCACCATCGTCGACCGCCTCACCCACCAGCGTCGCGGCAAGACCACCCTGGTGACCTCGACGTCCGCGCTCGTGCTGCAAGGAGCAGACGAGGTGCACCTGCTCGCCGATGGTCGTGTCGTCGCGAGCGGCACCCACACCGCCCTGCTGGCGAACCCCACCTACGCCGCGCTGGTCCACCGCGGAGCACCGCCCGCCCACGAGACCCGAGCATGAGCGCGCAGTCGCTGCCGGTGGCAGAGCCCGGTGAGGTCCGCCGTGCTGCGTGGCGGCTCATCCGCTCCGACCGCACGGCGTTCGTCGTCGTGCTGCTCACCAACTGCGCGGCGGCGGGCGCAGGCCTGGTGGGCCCGTGGCTGCTCGGAAAGATCGTCAACGAGGTCCAGGCCGGGGCCGGGGTCGCGACCATCGACCGCTGGGGCCTCCTCGTGGTGCTCGCGGCGGCCGCGCAGCTGCTGATCGGACACCAGGCCCGCCGTCTGGGCTACCGGTTCGGCGAACGGACCGCGGCCCGCCTGCGCGAGCAGCTGGCAGATCGGCTCATGCGGATCCCTGCGCGAGCGGCCGAAGGGGCCGGGACCGGCGACCTCACCTCACGTGCCACGGCCGACGCCGGCCTGGTGTCGTTCGCTCTCCGCGACGCCGCGCCCGAGATGGTGTTCGCGCTGGCGCAGGCGCTGATCATCATCGTCGCCGTCGTCGTGCTCTCCCCCGTGCTGGGCGTCGTCGGACTGGTCGCGCTCGTCGCCATCCCCGTGGTCCTGCGCTGGTACCTGCGCCGCGCCCGGTCGGCCTACCTTGCCCAGGCGGCCGCGAGTGCCGAGGTCGCCGACGTCCTGGCCGGCACCGCCGCCGGTGCCCGGACGGTGGAGGCGCTCGGCCTGCAAAAGCGGCGAGCGGCCGACTGCACGTCGGCGATCGCTGCCGCGACCGCCGCGCAGCTGCGCACCCTTCGCCTGCGGAGCGTGTTCTTCCCGACCATCGACGCCTCCACCTCCCTTGCCGTCGGCGCCGCATTCGGCGTGGGGGGGCTGCTCTACCTCGACCACCAGCTCAGCCTCGGCACCGTTGTCGCGGTCGTGCTCTACCTGCGCCAGCTCACCACTCCGATCGACACGATCCTGATCTGGGTGGAGACCTTGCAGAGCAGCGCCGCCTCCTTCGCCCGCATCGAGGGCCTCGCCTCCTCAGCGGAACCGCCACGACGCGGCGCCGAGGGCGTCACGGACGTCCCCACCAACCAGGACATCGTCGTCACCGACGTCCGCTACGCCTACGACGGGTCCGATGTCCTCCACGGTGTCGACCTCGACGTCCGGGCCGGTGAGAACCTCGCCGTTGTGGGGACGTCCGGAGCAGGCAAGACCACCCTGGGCCGCCTCATCGCCGGCATCGACCGTCCCCGATCGGGAAGGGTCACCGTGGGCGGCGTGGACGTCGCTGACCTGGCACCCGAGCAGCTTCGGAAGCACGTCGTCCTGGTGACCCAGGAGCACCACGTGTTCGCCGACTCGCTCCGCGACAACCTCACCATCGCTGCACCCCACGCCACCGACGACGACCTCCTCGAGGCCCTCGACGTCCTTGGCGCGGACTGGTTCGACGACCTCCCCGAAGGACTCGACACCGACCTCGGCACCCATCCGCTCGGCAGCGCCCAGGCCCAGCACGTCGCGCTCGCCCGGGTCCTGCTCGCAGATCCCCACACACTGGTCCTCGATGAGGCCACCGCCCTGCTGGACCCGGCGACAGCCCGCCGCACCGAGCAGGCCCTCGCCGCCACCATCCAGGGCCGCACGATCATCGCCATCGCCCACCGACTCCAGACGGCCCGGGACGCCGACCGCATCGCCGTCATGGAGGGGGGCCGCATCACCGAGCTCGGCCACCACGACGACCTCGTCGCCACCGCCACCTCCTACGCGGTCCTCTGGGGAACCTGGAACGCCGACACCAGCCACGACAGGACCGCCGACCATGACTGACACACGAAGCCGAGCCCCGGGACCTGGGTCACTGGCAGTCCGTCCGATCACGATCGTCACCGGCGGCGCGCGAGGGATCGGCGCCGCCACCGTCGCGCACCTGGCGCGCGCAGGACACGACGTGATCGTCGGCTACCGCGACGACCACGCCTCGGCCATGACGGCGGTCTCGGCGGCACAGTGCCACGGCGTCAGAGCCGTTGCCGTGGCCGGCGACGTCACCGACGAGGACGACGTGGCCGAGCTGTTCGCCGCCGCCGCGGAGCTGGGCGCCGTCACGGGACTGGTGAACAACGCCGGACTGACCGCACACCTCGGCGACCTCGCGGACACCCCGGTCGAGGTGCTGCGCCGGGTCGTCGACGTGAACCTCGTCGGGGCCCTGCTGTGCGCGCGGGCGGCAGTCCAAGCGATGTCCACCACCCGCGGCGGTCACGGTGGAGCGATCGTCAACGTCTCCTCGGCCGCAGCCACGCTGGGCTCGGCACACGACTACGTCCACTACGCCGCAGCCAAGGCCGGGGTCGACGCCTTGACCGTGGGCCTCGCCAAGGAGGTCGCCGGCCAGGGCATCCGGGTCAACGGCGTCGCGCCGGGCACGGTCCGCACGCGTATCCACGCCGATGCCGGGGATCCCGACAGGGCCGAACGCGCTGCCGCACGCATACCTCTGGGCCGACCCGGGGAGCCCGACGAGATCGCCCCAGCCATCGCCTGGTTGCTCGGCCCCGAGTCCAGCTACGTCACCGGAGCCAGCATCCGGGTAGCTGGTGGACTGTGAGCCGATCAGCGCCCGACAGTGACGACAAGCCGTCGGGATCCGTCCGATCGCGGGAGCTCCGCGAGCTGTACGAAGCGTTCAACGCCCGTGAGATCGATCGGGTCCTCGCGGCCATGACCGCCGATGTGCAGTGGCCCAACGGCTGGAAAGGTGGCCAGCTCGAGGGGCGTGAGTCGGTTCGTGACTACTGGATCCGCCAGTGGGCCGAGGTGCGGCTGTCCCTCACACCCGTGCGGTTCCAAGAACTGGGCGACGGCCGGATCGAGGTGACGGTCAGGCTAGTGGCCCGCGACACGAGCGGTTCCGTCCTTGCTCGAGAGGAGGTCCGTCATGTGTACGAGTTCGAGGGTCGTCTGGTCCGTCGCATGCAGGTTGATCAGGAGTCGACGATCGCCTGAATCCGGTCACGGTCTCAGGGTCGCGTGAGTCTCCGGCAATGCCTCGGGCGTGGGCCATATCGACCCGGTTGAGCCGAGCTGACGTTGCGAGGTGAGGGGCGGGCAGCCGTGCTCGATCGGGGCATTGGACGGTCCAGGGGCCCCTATGCCGATGGGGCGGCGGGGCCGGCGATGCCGAGGTCGGCCAGGAAGCCGTCGACGATCCGCGCCCACTCCTCGGGTCGCTCGAGGTTGGGGTAGTGCCCGGCGCCGGCGATCGTGGCGACCCCGCGGCCGTCCCGGACCGCGGTGACCGCACTGTGGGTCATCCGGTGATGGTCAGCGGAGTCCTCCTCACCCACAATGCCCAGCACTGGGACAGTCACATTGCCGAGCCGGGACCAGGACTCGACGACTGGGGTAGGCGGGGTGACGCCGGGGACGACCGCATGGGTCGATGCGAAGTGCTCGTGCATCACGCGCAGCCGGGCCACGATCTCCGGGTCCACGTCCGCGAGGTCTCGCCGCGGTCCCGCCGCGAAGTCCAGCTCCGCCTCGATCCAGGCTGCAGCGTCCATCTCGGCGATGGCCCGCTCGAGGCGGCCGAGGATCTTCAGTGACCAGGGATCCTCGAAGGATGGTTCGCCGGTCCCGGCGCCGCTGATCACGACGCCTCGTACGCAGTCGGGGTGCTCGATGGCGGTGTCCAGCGCCGCACTGGCGCCCATGCTGACCCCGACCAGGGTGGCCGGTCCCGCGTCGACGTGGCGTATCAGCGCGGCCACGTCGTCGCAGTGCCGGAACGGGGCGGTGGCCGTCGAAGAGAGGCCGTGCGTGCGCGCATCCGGGGCGACGACCTTGCATCGTCTCGAGAGGCGAGTGACCTCACTGCTCCACATGGTGTGGTCGACGTAGCCGGCGTGCAGCAGCACCACCAGCTCTCCGGTGCCGGCCTCTGTGTACGCAAGGTGCCCTCCGGGCAGGTCGATCCGCTCCATCACTGGTCCTCCTTCGTCGGGGTGAGCAGGGCGTCCAGCGCGCCGAGCTCGTGCACCAGGTGCGCGAGCACCCGCACACAGGCGTTGATGTCGTCGGCGTCCAGGCCGGCCGCGATCCGGTCCAGGCGGGTCAGCTCTTCGTCGTGCAGCGACTCGTAGACCGCCCGGCCGGCCTCAGTGGCAGCGATCAGGTGCGAGCGCCTGTGCTCCGGGTTCGGCCGGGCCTCGAGGTACCCCAGCTCCTTGCCCTCGTCGACGAACCTCTGCACGCCTTGTCGGGTGATCCACAGCGCGCGGGCAATCTGTGGGACTGTCCGCGGCCCGGCGTCGTGGACGTGCTCGATGACGGCCCTCACCGGCATGGACACGTCGCGGTTCGCCAGCCCCGCGGCTACCACCCGAACCGAGAGCTGATGCATCGGACGAATGTGGCGGAACACTTCATAGAGCTCTGCACCCATTTCAGACATGACAACTAGAGTGTCAATGTAGCAATCTTGTTGTCAATCCTCCTCCGCGGAGTGCAGAGTGTGCGGCATGACGTGTTCCAAGGAACCGACCACGAAACGCAGCTCCCAGCGGCGCGCTCTCGGGTGCATCGTGAGCGCCCGCGGCATGCCGACGACTCCCCCGCGTGCATCCACTCGGGTGAACCTGTGACGTACGTCATCCGAGAGCGACGAGCTCGTGATCTCGACACCTGCGTCGCGCTGCTCGCCCGGGTGCATGTCACGCAGCGCTATCCCATCCAATGGCCCGACGATCCTCGGGCCTGGCTGACCCCGCCGGGCGCCGCTGGCGTCTGGGTGGCGACGCTGCGCGACGAAGTCATAGGCCACGTCTGTGTCGTCAGCGACGAGCTGCTGCCGTCGGAACTGACGCTTGAACGGCTCTTCGTGTCGCCCGACGCGGCAGGCAGCGGTGTGGGTAGAGCCCTGATGAACCATGCAGGCGACTGGGCGGCCGGGCGCCGGTCCCGCTTGACCCTCGACGTCGCCGAGAACTGCGCCAAAGCCATTGCCCTGTATGGACGGCTCGGTTGGCGCCTGACCGGGCAGACGCCGATCGACTGGGGCGACGACGCGGCGGACTCGCTACTTCACTTCGAGGCCCCCGCCGGGGAGATTCGCGCGACGAGTCAACCCTGAGCGGAGTCGCGCCTCGGGCGAGGCGTTTGCCTGGCGAGCGAATCGTTCCACGAGGACGGTGCACGAGGACGCAGTGGTGTCGGTGCTCAGTCGTCGACGAGGAGCAGTCCGGTGATCACGCGCCGCAGGATGCGGTCGAACTGGTCGTCGGCGGGACCGTTGTCGGCCAGGGCTGCGGCCAGGTGGGGGTATGACCCCGTGGATGCAATGGCCGTCAGGTGGGTGGTGAGCGCGGTGTCCTCGCGGGCCTCCGCTCGGGTTGCGCGGCGCTGATCGTGCTCTTGCTTGCAGAGCATCCGCACCAGGCCGGTGAAGACGCCTACTGCCTCCAGTCTCGTGCGGCCATCGGCTCCAGTGGGGGCCAGGACCGCCAGCGTGTGGTCGAGGTAGGCGTATCCGTTCCCCCCGAGCGCCGGGGTGGTGTCCAGTGCATCGAGCATCCAGGGGTGCCGGCGGTAGATGGCCCGTGCCTGTCGGGCCAGGTCGAGCATGTGATCCACCCACGACCAGGTGGCTGGGCCCTGGAGGTCGAACTCGCCACTGACCTCCTCCACCATGAGCTCGATGAGCTCGTGGCGAGTGCTCACGTAGCGGTAGAGCGAGGCAGCACCTGTGCCGAGGGCCCCCGCGACTGCGCGCATGGTGACGGCAGGCAGCCCATCGCGGTCAGCCAGGGCGATGGCGGCCTCGGCGATCTCGCGGCTGCTTCGCGAGGGAGTCCGGCCACGACGAGCACCTATCGGCATTCGACTCGACCCCCGTTCCGCTGACACGCCACAACCTGCCTCCTTGGGCTGATCCCCGATTTTGCGAACATCGTACGCAAACTTTATCGTGGGACAAGACGCGAACGTCGTTCGCAAAAGCGAAGGGAGCGCTCTCATGGTCAGCGCTGTGGAGTGGAGCCAGACGCGGTACGCCCGCAACGGAGAGGTGGAGATCGCCTGGGACCAGCTCGTCGGGTCCCAAGGGGACCCGCTGCTGCTCGTCATGGGGTTGGGCACCTCACGGTTCTGGTGGCCGGCAGGGCTGTGCCGGAGCTTCGCCGACGCGGGCTTTCAGGTAGTGCGCTACGACCAGCGCGACGCAGGCCAGTCGACCCGGATGCCAGATGTGAGTGTCGCGAACCCGATCACCGCTCTGTTTCGCAAGAGCGGGGACGCGTACACCGCCGAGGACATGACCGACGACGCGGTCGCCGTCCTCGATGATCTCGGCTGGCCGTCCGCACACGTCTTCGGCCACTCCCTGGGTGGCGTCATCGCGCAACGCCTCGCTCTGCGCCATCCTGACCGGGTTCTGAGCGTGGTGTCCTCCGCAGCGCTGCCCAGCGACACGTCCGGCATGAAGGTGGCCCGCTACCTGCGCTTCGGACTTCTCGCCCGACTGGCCCGCACGAAGTTCCCCGAGGGGCGCGAGGGTGACATCGCCGCGAGCCTCGCCGTGGCGCGGGGAGTGGCGTCCCCGGCGTACCCGTTCGACGAGGACGCAGCGCGGGAGTGGATCGAGCATGAGGTGGACAGCGGGCCCCGCGACAACAAGGCACAGAGTCGCCAGATCGGGGCCCAGTGGCACGGCCCGCGGCTGCCGGAGCTCAACAAGCCGACACTCGTGATGCACGGAGATGCGGACCCGATCCTGCGACTTTCGGCCGGACGCGCCACGGCTGCCCGCATCGGCGGAGCACGGATGATCACGTGGCCCGGGGTCGGGCACGACCTGCCTGAGCCGTTGTGGCCGCACGTGGCACACGCCGTTCGAGAGCTGGCCGACTCTGCCTAGCGCCACCCCAAGGCACAGGGGCGATCCCCAGCGCCGACTCCTGGCCGGTCCACGTTCGCGAACGAGGACCCGGTCAAGTCCCACGTCACTTCGGAGAGCACTGTGAGACATCACCATTGGGCTCGCTTCGCGCGAGGCGCCGCCGTCGCCGTGATGGCCGCCGAAGTCGTGCTGCTGATTGTCGGGCGGGTCAGTATCGGTGCCGCGGTCGGCGTCCTCCTCGCACTCGAGACCGCCTTGGTGGCCGTGATCTTGTCCGTCGCGTGGCGCGCCGCGCGTACGTCCCGCGGCGACCGGGTCGCAGCTGCGGTACGCGCTGTCCTGCCAAGCCCGGTCGCGGCGCCTGTGCTGTTCGAGATCCGTCAGCTTCGCGCGCTGTGGTTGTTGGTCCGTGGCCGCGTTGCGACCGAAGGACCATCGGACGTGACCATCTCCTACGCCGCCGGGCGTGGTGGCGCCTACCTGATGATCGGGGCGGTGGGCGCAATCGAGCTGGTGGCCGTCCACCTCATTGTTCCTTGGCACCGCCTGGGGACCTGGGCTTGGGTGCAATGGTTCGTGTTCGCGCTCTCTGCATACGGCTCGGTCTGGCTCCTGGCCTGGTGGGCTGCTCAGCGCACGCACCCTCACCTGATCACCGACGACGAGCTCGTCCTGCGGAACGCCACCCTGGTGACGTTGCGAGTACCGCTCGACCTCGTCGGGCACGTGTCGCCGCGACGCCGAGGGCTTGGTTCCGAGGGTCGCCTCATGCTCGCCGGAACGGGCGGTGGCACGAATCTGGATATCGACTTCGTCGAACCAACGCCTTGGCGGAGCCTCACCGGGCGCCGCAGCCGTGAAGTCACCGCAGTGTCGCTCGAAGTCGATGACGCTCGCGTGGCCGCACAGCTTCTCACTCGGGCATTGCGCCGTCGAACTCAACTCGGGCCGGCCACGGACGGAGGCGCCTTCGACCGGTAGCTGCAAGACGGTGGGCCAGTAAATGATCGTCCGGCAAGGTGCCGGACATGCCGCCGCCGGCCTCGCAACCGATCCCGAGAACTCAAAGGGAGCCCAAAGTGGGTCTCAGGGCCCGTTCTCAGGGCTCAAGACCGTAAGCCCGGATCGCATCACGGCAGGTCAGAGCCGGTTTTCGTCAACAACGCGACGCATTCGACGTGGTGCGTCATCGGGAAGAGGTCGAAGGCGCGGATCGCCGTCAGGTCGTAGCCGTGCTCGGCGAAGATCGCGACGTCGCGGCCGAGTGCCGCGGGGTCGCAGGCGACGTACGCCACCCCGCGCGGGCGCCGGTCGACCACCTGCTCGACCACCGCACGCCTGGCGCCCTCGCGCGGCGGGTCGAGGACGACGAGGTCGAAGGGCTCGTCGAGCTTGTCGCGCAGCACCCGGTCGGTCGGCCCGCACTCGACCACGGCCGGCTGCAGGGCAGCGAGGTTGGCGCGGGCGTGCTGGCAGGCGGTGCGGTCGGCCTCGACCGCGACCACCCGGGCGCCGGTCGCCTCGCCGACGAAGCGCGCGAACAGGCCGACGCCGGCGTAGAGGTCGAGGGCCGCCTCCCCCGGCTGCGGGTCGAGCAGCTCGAGGACCGCCTCGACCAGCACCCGCGGTGCCTCGGGGTGGACCTGCCAGAAGCCGTCCGCGGCGACCGAGAAGTCATGAGTGCGGTCGTGCGCGGTGACCTGGCGGATGACCGGGTCTCGTGACGGGCGCTGCGCGCCCTCCTCGACCACCGCATCGCTCTGGGCGCCCTCCTCGACCGCATCCTGGGGCCGGGCGCCCTCGGCGGCGATCAGGCAGTCGTCGATGGGCACGAGCGCGTGCGAGCGGTGCGCACGCATGGCCGGTCGTCCGTCCGGCATGGCGGCGTAGCGCTGCCGCGTACGCCACCGCAGGCCGTCGTCGGGGCGTCCCTCGACCGGCACGGCCTCGACCCGCACGCCCTGCACGATCGCGGAGTCCGGGTCGAGCCGGCCCAGGCGGACCAGCTGCTCGCGGACCACCGCGGTCTTGAGGTCGCGCTGGGCGGGCACGGCGACGTGCTGGAGGTCGCACCCGCCGCAGAGGCCGGGTCCGGCGTACGGGCACGGGGCCACGACGCGGTCGGGCGAGGCAGAACGGACCGAGACGGCGTCGCCGCGCCAGAAGCGGTCGCCGTCGGTGCCCTCCGTGATCTCGACGACCACTCGTTCGCCGGGGAGGGTGTGCCGCACGAAGACGACGCGGGACTCGGGTTCGGGCAGACGCGCCACGCAGTGGCCGCCGTGGGCGACGGGACCCACCTCGACCTCGAACGTCTCCCCCACCCGCGAGCGGCCGCGAGCCTTGCGGGGCCGGTTGGTGCGGCTCACAGGTCGTCCCCCTGCCGCGAGCGGCGCGATCCGACACGTCCTCGGCGCAGGTCACCGGCGTGCACGCGGGCCTCGTCGCGTTCCTCACGCTCCCGCGCGATCAGGGACGAGCGGAGCTGGTAGGGCACCGAGATCACCATGACGCCCGGAGTGAACAGCAGCCGGCCCTTGAGCCGCAGGGCGGTCTGGTTGTGCAGCAGCTGCTCCCACCAGCGTCCGACGACGTACTCGGGGATGTAGACCGCGACGACGCCCCGCGGGCTGGCCCGACGGATCTCCTGCGTGTACTCGACGATCGGTCGCACGACCTCGCGGTAGGGCGAGTGCAGCACCTTGAGCGGGATGTCGAGGTGCCGCTCGTCCCACTCCTCGAGGAGCCGGCTGGTGGCCTTGGCGTCGATGCTGACGTAGATCGCCTCGAGCACGTTGGGACGGGTGGCGCGGGCGAAGGCGAGCGCGCGCAGGGTCGGCTTGTGCAGCTTGGAGGCCAGGACGATGGCATGCACACGGGTCGGCATGACCTTGTCCTGCTCGTCGGCCGCGAGCTCGAGCTCGACGCGGGCGTAGTGGCGCCCGATCGCCTGCATGACGATGAAGAAGAAGGCCATCGCCAGGATCGTGATCCACGCGCCATGGATGAACTTGGTGATCAGCACGATCACCAGCACGACAGCCGTCATGCCCAGGCCGAAGGTGTTGATCGCCCGGGAGCGCAGCATCCTGCGGCGCTCGGCGGGGTCGCGCTCGGTCCTCAGGTGCCGGGTCCAGTGACGGATCATGCCGAGCTGGCTGAGGTTGAACGAGACGAAGACGCCGACGATGTAGAGCTGGATCAGCTTGGTGGTCTCGGCGTCGAAGACCCAGATCAGCAGGATCGACATCGCGGCGAGGAACACGATGCCGTTGCTGTAGGCCAGCCGGTCACCGCGTGAGCCCAGCGACCGCGGGGCCAGGCCGTCCTGCGCCAGGATCGAGCCGAGCACCGGGAAGCCGTTGAAGGCGGTGTTCGCGGCCAGCACCAGGATGATGCCGGTGACGGTGAGCACGAAGTAGAAGCCCGGCGAGAAGTCTGCGAAGACGCCGGCGGCGATCTGGGCGATCACCGGGTGCTGCTCGTAGTCGTCGGGCAGCGCCGAGCCGGACGCCGTACGCAACCGGTCGAGCTCGTGCGGGTCGACGTAGCGGATCGCCATCTGCTTGGCGAGCACGATGACGCTCATCATCATGGAGATCGCGATCAGGCCGAGCAGGAGCAGGGTCGTGGCGGCGTTGCGGCTCTTGGGCTTGCGGAACGCGGGTACGCCGTTGCTGATGGCCTCGACGCCGGTCAGCGCGGCACAGCCGGAGGAGAACGCCCGGGCGAGCAGGAACATCAGCCCGATCTGGGTGAGCGGCCCGTCCCAGCCCTCCTGCGGCTCGATGACGAGGTGGGAGCTCTCGGCGTCGGGCAGGTTGCCGGTGAGCAGCTGAAGCAGGCCGTAGGCGCACATGCCGAGGATCGCGACCATGAAGAGGTAGGTCGGGACGGCGAAGAAGGCGCCGGACTCGCGGACTCCGCGGAGGTTCATCGCGGTGAGGACGACCACCGCCACGACCGCGACCGTTGCCTCGTGCCCGATCAGCCCGTTGATGGCGCCCGCGGCGTACTGCGCCGCCGACGAGATCGACACGGCGACGGTGAGGACGTAGTCGACGAGCAGCGCGCTCGCGACGGTGACGCCGGCGTTGCGGCCGAGGTTGACGGTGGCGACCTCGTAGTCGCCGCCGCCCGATGGGTAGGCGTGCACGGTCTGGCGGTAGCTCGCGACCACGGTGAGCATCACCAGGGCAACCGCGATGCCGATCTTCCAGGACCAGACGTAGGTCGTGGCTCCGGCGACGGCGAGCATGATGAAGATCTCGTCCGGTGCGTACGCCACCGACGACAGCGCGTCGCTCGCGAACACGGGCAACGCGATGCGCTTCGGCAGCAGGGTCTCCCCCAGCTGGCTGCTCCGCAGCTTGCGGCCCAACAGGATCCGCTTGGAGACATCGCCGACACTCACGGGCGGCAAGCCTAGACCCGCGGACGCCATATTCCTTGCTGGGATACGGTTCTGGCGTGCACGTCGTGATCATGGGTTGTGGCCGCGTCGGATCGACGCTTGCCCGCAGCCTCGAGGACCGCAACCACACCGTGTCGATCATCGACAGCGAGCCCGACTCGTTCCGACGGCTCGGCCCCGAGTTCAACGGCGACAAGATCACCGGCTACGGCTTCGACCAGCAGGTGCTGGAGAAGGCCGGCATCCGCCGCGCCGATGCCTTCGCCGCGGTCTCCAGCGGCGACAACTCCAACATCATCGCCGCCCGCGTGGCCCGCGAGACGTTCGGTCTCCAGCAGGTCGTGGCCCGGATCTACGACCCCGGCCGCGCCGAGGTCTACCAGCGCCTCGGCATCACGACGGTCGCCACGGTGAAGTGGACCGCCGACCAGGTCCTCCGCCGCCTCCTGCCCGCAGGTGCCGAGCCCGACTTCCGCGACCCTTCCGGCACGATCCGGGTCGACCACATCCCGGTCCCCGAGGTCTGGGTCGGCAACCGGACCGTCGAGTTCCAGATGCAGTCGCGCAGCCGGATCGCCTGGATTGACCGGCTCGGTGAGGGCATGCTGCCGACCCGCGAGACGGTGCTCCAGGAGGGCGACATGCTCCACATCGTGATCCGCGAGGAGAACGCCGCCCACGCCTACGCCGTGCTCGAGGCCGGCCCCGAAGACGACTGAGAAGCAGGAGCACAGCTGACATGCGCGTCGCCATCGCCGGAGCCGGAGCCGTCGGACGCTCGATCGCCCGCGAGCTGATCGAGAACGGCCACCAGGTCCTCCTCATCGACAAGAACCCGTCCTCGATCCGCCCCGAGCGGGTTCCCAACGCGGAGTGGCTGCTGGCCGACTCCTGCGAGCTGTCCTCGCTCGCCGAGGCGCAGCTGGGCAAGTGCGACGTCGTCATCGCCGCGACCGGCGACGACAAGGCCAACCTGGTCACCTCACTGCTCGCCAAGACCGAGTTCGGCGTGCCGCGCACGGTCGGGCGGGTCAACCACCCCAACAACGAGTGGCTCTTCACCGAGGCGTGGGGCGTGGACGTCAACGTCTCGACGCCGCGCATCATGTCCGCGCTCGTCGAGGAGGCGGTCTCCGTCGGCGACCTCGTGCGCCTGTTCACCTTCCGCCAGGGCAACGCCAACCTCGTCGAGCTGACGCTGTCGGCGGACTCCCCCTACGTCGGTACGCCGGCCGGCCTGGTGCCGTTCCCGGACAACTGCGCACTGGTCACGATCCTGCGTGACGGGCAGGTCTACACCCCCGAGGCCGAGCAGCCCCTGGAGTCGGGCGACGAGCTGCTGTTCGTCGTGCCGTCCGAGGTCGAGACCGAGCTCGAGCGGCTGCTCTCCCCCAGCCAGCACCACGGCTGACCGGCCGGCGCGGTCAGGCCGTTGCCGGGTCCGCGCTGGCGACGGGTGTCTTGTTGCGCGAGAGCAGCCAGACCATCGAGCCGAGCGCGGCGAGCTGGAGCGGCCATCCGAGGACGATCTTCAGCACACCCAACGCCGCCACGGCCGCGTCGGGGTCCATCGACCCGGACGACCCGGCGAGCCAGATCGGCGCCTGCACGGCGACGCGGATCAGGCACGGGGCGACCAGGAGCCAGGTCAGGCGGCTGCAGAGCTTCACGACCTGGCGGTCGGAGTGCCAGGCGGTGGGGTCGCCGGTGATGCTGCCGACCATGAAGCCGACCAGCGGCCAGCCGATCAGGCAGGTGAAGGCCAGCACGACGGCGTACCCGCCGTTGTAGAGGATGCCGGGAAGGAAGTAGGCGAGCGCCTGGTCCTGCTCCGACCCGCCCGCGGCGGCGGAGCGGTGGACGAAGTACCAGCCGATGCCGATGCCGAACAGCGCGTTGACGACGAACTGCACCGTCGAGCGCTGCACGAGCCGCACCGCGAGGAGCACCAGGGCCGCCCCGACGCTGACCGCCAGCGCAGTGTTGAGTTCGCGCAGCGACAGCCACGTGGCCGTGAACAGGATGGTCGGCACGGCTGCCTCGGCCATGCCGCGGCGGCCGCCCAGGGCCTTGGCGAGCTGCTGGCGCACCACGGCCTCGACCGTGTCGGCCTCCAACTTGTGGGTCTGCTCCGTCACGGGCGCAGCTCGTAGCGGGGGTTGAACATCAGGGGTACGCCGCCCTGACGACCGATGCACCCGGCGACGGTCACGGAGCGACCGGGGTCGACCCCGGTGATGCGCCGTCGGCCCAGCCAGACGACGGTGATCACGCCGGAGCCGTCGTCGAGCTCGGCCTCCAGCGCGGGCACGCCCCCGCGTGGGCGCAACGTGACGGTGCGGAGCACGCCGTTGACGACGACCTGCTCACGCTCGGGTGCGTCGGCGATGGCGACCGCTTCCTTGCTCGTGTGCGTCTGGCGCAGGTCGCGCTGGTGCTGGTCGGAGCTGTCGGCCCATCGCGACAGGGCCTGGCGCATGCGACTCTTCGGCACGGCTCACCTCACCCGGCGGGCGTCGTCGGGCAGGCGCACCGGGAGCGGCTCCCCGACCGGCATCGCGCCCTCCCCACGCCGTACGACGACCTGCGCGAGTGCGTCCTCCCACTCCCTCGTGGCGTCGGGCTCGACCGCCGGACGACCGAGGAAGGAGGCACGGAGCATCCACCGGTCACCGTTGATGCCGATGATCCGCGACGGCTGCGTGGCCGTCGTACCGTCGGGACGCTGCACCGGCATCTGGCACACCAGCTCGGTGCCCCAGCGGCCCTCGCGCTCGGTGGCCTGGCCGCCCCTGCGCGTCAGGTCCTCGGCGATCTGGGGGCGTACGTCGGACCAGAGGTCGCCGTTGCGGGGCGCGGCGAACGCCTGGAACTCGCAGGCGCCGTCGGCCCCGGCGAGCATCACGGCCCGGACCTGTCCGCTGTTCTCGTCGACCTGCAGCCGGAGCTCACGGTCGGCGATGGCCGGCACGAGCACCGACCCGAGGTCGGCGCGCTCGACGCCGTCACCCTCGACCTGGGAGACGTCGAAGGGCCCGGAGGCTGTCGCCGGTGCACCGGGCGCGACATCCTCGCTCGTTCCGGCGGTCACCCCGCCGGTCGCCTCGTCGCCCGGCTGGGCGGCCTCGTCCGACTTGCGACGGAACCTCACGTCAACACTCCTTCGTCACGACCAGATCCAGGACGCGATCCGGTACCTGTAGAACCGTAGCCCCCGGCGCCCCGGATCGACTCCGGCAGCACCCCCACCTCCACGAAACGAGCACGCTCGAAGCGCTGGATCACCAGCTGGGCGATGCGGTCCCCCCGGCTCAGGGTCACCGACTGGTGCGGGTCGTGGTTGATCAGCAGGACCTTGATCTCCCCGCGGTAGCCGGCGTCGACGGTGCCGGGCGTGTTCACGATCGACAGGCCGTGGCGCGCGGCCAGGCCGGACCTGGGGTGGATCAGCGCGACGAACCCGTCCGGCAACGCGACCGAGATCCCGGTCGGGACCAGCGCGCGCTCCCCCGGGGCCAGCGTCACGTCGACGGTCGTGTGCAGGTCCGCCCCCGCGTCGCCGGGGTGGGCGTACGACGGCAGCGGGAGGTCCGGGTCGAGGCGCACGACGGCGACCTCGAGGTCGGCGTGGCCGTCGGTCTGGCTGCCGGTCGGGTCGCCGGTCGGGTCGCCGGTCGGGTCGCCGGTCGGGCCGGTCGTGTCGTCGGGGTGGAGGTCGTGGTCGGGCACGAGGACTGAATCTATAGGCTCTGCGCCGTGGACTACGCCGAACGCCTCACCGTCCCGCTGCGCTGGTGGGCGCAGGGCACGATGCTCGTGGCGTCGCTGTGGCTGGCTGTGCTGGCCGCCACCCCGGGGATCGTCGCGTGGTCGGTGACGGCCGGGGCGCTGGCACTGATGGTCGCGCTGTTCGTCGGCTACGGCCGCGCCCGCGTGGGCATCGAGGACGGTCACCTCCGCGCCGGCCGCGCCCACATCCCGCTGGAGCACGTGGGCGAGGTGGCCTCGCTGGACGCCGAGGGACTGCGCCGCCAGGCCGGCGTCGACGCGGACGCCCGCGCGTACCTCCTGCTGCGGCCCTACCTCAAGCGCGGCGTCCGGGTCGACATCACCGACCCGGCCGACCCCACGCCGTACTGGCTGGTCAGCTGCAAGCGGCCCGATCGACTGGTCTCAGCCCTAGAGGCGAACCGGGGGCGCTAGCCCGCTGGGTAGGGTGAGCGACATGGCCTCCACGGACTCGAACAGCAAGTTCTACTCGGCGTTCTCGCTCGCCGCCGCCCTCGGCGCCGCGGCTGTGGCCAAGAAGGGGCTCAACACCTCCTGGCGCGCCGCGACCGGCAAGAACCCGCCGGCCAACCCCGCCGACCCCGACGTCAGCATCGCCGAGGCCGTCATGTGGGCCGCCATCAGCGGCACCCTGATCGGCGTCGCGCGGATGCTGGCCGCCCGCCGCGCCGCGCACTACTACGCCAAGTCGACCGGCCACCTTCCCCCCCAGCTCCAGAAGGACAACCAGGACGCCGACAAGGCCCCCGCCGCGCAGTCCTGACCTACGGGGTGCCAGCGGTCGCCGAACCAGAGGGCTCGCCGCCGGCAGCACACCGGCGGTCGGCGCCCCGTCGGCCCGTCCAGCGACGTCGGCCGCGCCCCCACTGGCCGATGAGTCCCTGAGCGACTCACCGTCCGGAAACCCCCTCCAGGCCCCGCCCTGGCCCTTGAGTCTCCGAGAGACTCACCGCCGGGAGACACCGTCCTTGCCCCTCCCTTGGCCCGTGAGTCTCTGAGCGACTCATCGGCCAGTGCGGGCCAGCGGGTCGTACCGACCGGGGTCGCGCCGGTGCGGTACCTGACCCTGCCCGCCTCCCGCCCGGGGTCGGGCCGCGGAACGTCCACAGGTCCCTGTGAGGCGCCCCCTCGACCCCCTCTGTGGACGGGCGCCGGCGAGTGTCGGCGTCCACGCGTGGGATGGCGGTACGACAACCTGCCGGACCGCGAGGAGACAAGACGATGAGCGACGCGACGACCTGGGACTGCCTGGCCAACTGGACCGACGCAGAACGCGAGTGGTGGTGGATGGGGCCGTTCGGAGGAGGGGTGCCGGGACTCGTACGCCGGATCCGCCGGATCCTCGACGTCTCCCAGCGTGGCCTCGCCGAGATCCTCGGCGTCTCACAGTCGGTCGTCGCTCGCTGGGAGACCGGACGCACCAGCCCGCGGGTCGCCGTGCTGGAGAGGATGCTGCGACTCGCGCGGGTGGAGGTCACGCTGCGCGACGAGGACACCGGCAAGCAGGTGCGCCCGATGCGGGCGGACGGGGCGCGCAAGCACGGTGGCAGCCGGTTCCCGGCGCACACCGACCTCCGGGCGACCGGGTGGTGGGTGCCGAGAGCGCTGCGGCGCATGACGTCGGTCGAGTACTTCGTGCAGCGCGACCGGTCCAGGCAGGCACGCGACCCGTACATCACCCACCGCACCTCTCCGCGCGCCAAGCGGGTCGAGAGGGCGATCTACGGCACGCCGGACGACCACCCGGCGCTCCACCAGCTCGCGGCGGAGGCAGAGCACCTCGACGAGCTGAGGGAGGCCTGGCGCCCCGTGCCCCGCGCCGCGTAGGCCAGGTCCGGGACCGGGGCCGAGACCGTGGCCGAGACCGGGACCAGAGACGCCAGGCGCGGACTGACGCGGACATGACACAGCGCCCGCCCTCGTGCGAGGAACGGGCGCTGGACCTGTTCGAGGTGGTGCCTGCTCAGATGCAGTCGCGGCAGATGAGCTTCTTCTCATCGGCCAGCTGCGAGCGGTGGTGCACCAGGAAGCAGCTCATGCAGGTGAACTCGTCGTCCTGTCGCGGCATGACCTCCACCGCAAGCTCTTCGTGCGAGAGGTCGGCGCCGGGGAGCTCGAAGGACTCGGCAGCCTCGGTCTCGTCCTCGTCGACCTTGCCGGAGTTCTTGTCGTGGCGGCGGGCCTTGAGCTCCTCGATGCTCTCCTCGCTCTGGTCCTCCTCGGACTTGCGTGGTGCGTCGTAGTCGGTGGCCATCGGATCCCTCTCCCCATGCTGTGGCTCGTCTGCCGCCGGATCGCGGCGGCCTGAGCCCGTGTGTGCTCGTCGTCGGCGCCAGATTGTGCACCATGAACCGGCTCCGTGGTGAGCCGGTCCGCAACCTGTCGCCTGAACAGTGCGCCACGCTTCGCTATTCCCCAAGTCTTGACAAGTGTCAGGACAGGAATCCGGCGGCTCCCAGAGCGGCCACGAAGGTGTCCCAGCCCACGGCGGGAGCTCCCACCACGACGTTGCGCGTGGGGTGCGGCTCGAAGGTCCTGCTGCCGTCCAGCAGTTCGAACCGGCCGCCCGCCTCGGAGAGCACCAGTCCGGCCGCCGAGTAGTCCCACAGCTGCGGTCCGGCCTCGACATAGGCGTCCGCACTACCGTCCGCGACGTGGCACAGGTCGAGGGCACAGGAGCCCATCCGCCGGATGTCGCGGACCTCGGGCAGCAGCCGTGCCACGCACGCCGCCTGGTGGGCACGGACCTCGCGTTGGTAGCCGAACCCGGTGAGCACCAGGCGCTCCGCCAGCGGCGGCTGAGGACGTACGCCGATGGGCTGGCCGTCGCGCGTGGCCCCGGCGCCGCGAGCGGCGGCGTACTCGACGCCGGTGGGGATCACGACCACGGCGCCGGCCACCACCTCACCGTCGAGCTCGGCTGCCACCGAGACCGCGCAGTCGGGGAGGCCGTAGAGGTAGTTGACGGTGCCGTCGATCGGGTCGACGACCCACCGGATCCCGCTGGTGCCGGGCCGGTCGTCGCCCTCCTCCCCCAGGATCGCGTCGTCGGGACGGGAGGCGGAGATCCGGGAGCGGATCAGGGCCTCGACCGCGCGGTCCGCCTCGGTGACGACGTCGACGACGCTGGTCTTGGTGTCGGCCACGTCGATCCCGCCCAGCTGCATCTCACGGGCCAGGTTGGCGCCCTCGTGGGCGACGGCGACGGCCAGGTCACGCAGCTCGACCGGCGTCACCCCGGTCACGAGTCGACCCCGCACAGGGCGGGCCGGGGGCCGCGCGGGTTGGGGCAGCAGCCGGCGCCACACAGGTCGGGACCGGCAGGCAGCGAGCCGATCGCCTCGCGCTCCGGCTGCTCGCCCCGCTCGGCAGCGGCGCGCTCGAGCAGCAGGTCGCGCACCATCGTCACGAAGCGCTGGTCGGTGCCCGAGGTGGCCGCCCGGACCGCCTGCATGCCGAGTCGCTCAGCGGTCGCCATCGCCTCGGTGTCGAGGTCGTAGATGACCTCCATGTGGTCCGACACGAAGCCGATCGGCACGAGGACGACCTGGGCGACCCCGTCGGTGGCCAGCTCCTCGAGGTGGTCGTTGACGTCGGGCTCCAGCCACGGCGTCGACGGGGCGCCGGAGCGCGAGCAGTAGACGAGGTCGTGGCGGTGCGCCCGCCCGGTCGCGGCGCGCACCCGTCGTGCGACCTCATCGACGGCGCTGCGGTGCTGTGTGACGTAGGCCCCGCGGGGCTGGCCGGCCGGGTCGAGCGAGCCGCTGGTCTCCGCCATCTCGGTCGGGACGGAGTGGGTGACGAAGACCAGTCGCGCCCGGTCGCCCAGGTCGGGCAGCTCGGACAGCGCCGCGACGCACGCGTCCACCACGGGGTCGATGAACCCGGGGTGGTTGTAGTACTGCCGCAGCCGGTCGAGCCGCGGCGCCCCGGGGGTCGCCGCCGAGGCGTCGAAGAGGTTCTCGCGGTACTGCCGGCACGACGACCACGAGGAGTACGCCGAGGTGGTGAAGACCGCGGCCCGCTCGACCCCGTCGGCCACCATCTGGGCCAGGGTGTCGGCGAGGTAGGGCTCCCAGTTGCGGTTGCCGAAGTAGACCGGCAGCTCGATGCCCTGGTCGGCGAAGTCCTTCTCCACCGCGGCGATCAGCGCGCGGTTCTGGTCGTTGATCGGGCTCCGGCCGCCGAACAGGAAGTAGTGCTGCCCCACCTGCTCGAGGCGCTCGCGCGGGATGCCCCGCCCGCGGGTGACGTTCTCCAGGAACGGCACCACGTCCTCGGGCTTCTCCGGCCCCCCGAAGGAGAGCACCAGGAGAGCGTCGTACGGCTTCACATCGGGGTGACCCGCGGGATTCATGCTGCCAGCGTAGAGCGCCCTACCATCGCCCCGATGCTCGACTCCTACCGCCGGGTGCTGGCTCTGCCCGGCGCCCTCGCCTTCAGCAGTGCCGCGCTGGTCGCGCGCCTGCCCATCTCCATGGTCGGGCTCGGCATCGTGCTGCTCGTCGAGCAGAGCACGGGCTCCTACGGGCTCGCCGGCACGGTCTCCGCGGTCTTCGTGCTGGCCGAGGCAGCGTTCGCCGTCCTGCACGGCCGGCTCGTCGACTCCCACGGCCAGTCCACGGTGCTGCCGATCGCCATCTCGATCTTCGGCGCCGGGCTGGCACTGATGATGGTGGCGGTCGAGAGCGACTGGCCGCGCGCGCTCACCTACGTCTTCGCGGCCGTCGCCGGCGCCGCGCTCCCCCAGGTCGGAGCCAGCGTGCGGAGCCAGCGTGCGGACCCGGTGGGCGCACCTGCTCGACGACCCGGGACAGAAGCAGACGGCCTTCGCACTGGAGGCCGTCCTCGACGAGGTGGTGTTCGTCGTGGGGCCGGTGCTGGTCACGCTGCTCGCCACCAGCTGGCATCCCGTGGCCGGGCTGACGGCCGCCCTCGTCAGCGGCCTGGTCGGCACCTTCGCCTTCGCGGCGCAGCGCCGCACCGAGCCGCCGGCCGGTCGCACCCGGGAGGCCGGTGCGCGGCCTCCGATGCCGTGGCGGCTCGTGCTGCCCCTCTCCCTCGTCTGCATGACCCTCGGCGCCCTCTTCGGCGCGGCCGAGGTCACCACGGTCGCGTTCGCCGAGGAGGCGGGCATGCGGTGGGTGGCGGGGTGGCTGCTCGCCGCCTGGTCGCTCGGCAGCCTCGTGGCCGGCCTGGTCACCGGCGCGATCGACTGGCGCAGCGGACCCGAGGTGCGGTTGCGGTGGGGTTCGGCGGCGATGGCGCTGGCGATGGCCCCGCTGATGTTCATCGAGTCCGTGCCCCTGATGGCCATCGTGCTGCTCGTCGGCGGGCTGGCCATCGCCCCCACGATGATCGGCGCGATGACGATGGTCGAGCAGGGCGTCCCCTCCGGCCGGCTCACCGAGGGGATGGCCATCCTGCACACCGGGATCGTGGCCGGCGTCGCTCCGGGCGCGAGCATCGCCGGCTTCGTCGTCGACCACAGCGGGGCCTCGGCGGCGTACTCCGTCGCGCTCGTCGGAGGGCTCCTCGGGGCGTTGGTCGCGCAGACCGCCCGCACGCCCCGTCGCTCCCCGCTAGCCTCCGGGGCATGACGACGCCCATCGACGGCACGCGCTGGCGCAACTGGTCCGGCCTCGTGGAGGCGCACCCGCAGCAGGTGCTGGCCCCGACCTCCGTCGCCGACGTCGTGGACGCCGTACGCCGGGCGCGCGAGCAGGGCACCACCGTGAAGATGACCGGCACCGGCCACAGCTTCACTGCCATCGGGGCTCCGGAGCACACCATGCTGCGACCCGAGCAGCTCGCCGGGATCCTCGAGGTCGACCGCGAGGCGATGACGGTCACGGCCCGGGCGGGGACCCCGCTGAAGGAGCTCAACCTGGCGCTCGAGCGGCTCGGGCTGTCGCTGCACAACATGGGTGACATCGCCGAGCAGACACTCGCAGGGGCGACCTCGACCGGAACCCACGGCACGGGCGGCGTCGCGGCCGGGCTCGCCGCCCAGCTCGCCGGACTCGAGCTGGTCACCGGCACCGGGGAGGTCGTGCGTGCCTCCGCCCAGGAGAACCCCGACGTCTTCGAGGTGGCCCGCATCGGCCTCGGCGCCCTCGGCGTGCTGACCAGCGTGACCTTCCACGTCGAGCCGCTCTTCGTGATCGAGGCCCACGAGCAGCCGATGGGCTGGGACGAGGCCCTCGACTCCTACGACGAGATGACGACCGCGTCGCACCACGTCGACATGTACTGGTTCCCCCACACCGACGCGATGATGGTCAAGCAGAACGTGCGCACCGACCTCGACGTCGGCGAGCAGCAGCCGCCGTCACGCCTGGCGGCGTGGTGGGAGGACGAGTTCGTGTCGAACACCGTCTTCGGTGGGCTCTGCCGGGTCGGCTCGCGCGCCCCCGGCCTCGTCCCCCGCATCAACCGCGTCGCCGGGCGTGCCCTGTCCGAACGCCGCTACAGCGACCTGGCGCACCGCGTCTTCGTCACGCCGCGCCGGGTCCGCTTCCGCGAGATGGAGTACGCCGTCCCGCGCGAGGTGGGCCTCGACGTCCTCCGCGAGTGCCGCCGGGTGATCGACGCGAGCGACTGGCGGATCGCCTTCCCGGTCGAGATCCGGACCGCGCGGGCCGACGACATCCCGCTGTCGACAGCGAGCGGCCGCGAGAGCTTCTACCTCGCGTTCCACGTCCCGATGGACACCGACCACACGGCGTACTTCGGCGGGCTCGAGCCGGTCCTGCGCGAGGCGGGCGGACGGCCGCACTGGGGCAAGGTGCACACCCGCTCCGCAGCCGACCTCGCCCCGGTCTACCCGCGCTTCGGCGACTTCCTCGCGATGCGCGACCGCCTCGACCCGGACCGCGTCTTCGCCAACGGCTACCTGCGCCAGGTGCTCGGCGACTGACCCTCGCTCAGACGTTCGCCGGTCCCTTGGGCATCGGTGCCTGCCACCCGCGGACCATCGCGAGCAGCCGCCACCCGAGGCAGGTGCCGAAGCCCGCGGCCGCCACGATCCCCAGCGGCAGGCCGACCCGGTCCAGCACGACCGCCACCGCTGCGCCGGCCAGTGCCGGAGTGGCGTACAGCGCGCCCTCGAAGACGACCGGGACCCGACCGGCGAGCACGTCGCGGATCATGCCGCCCCCGATGCCGGTGACCATGCCCATCAGCGCCGCCGGTACCGGGCCGACGCCGTAGTCGACCGCCTTGAGCGCGCCCGTGACGCAGAACAGTGCCAGCCCGAAGGCGTCGAACAGGGTCACCACCCGCTCGAGGCGGCCGACGACGGGGTGGAAGGCGAAGGTGACCAGGCCCGCCGCCACCGGCACGATCAGGTAGCGCCAGTCCGCGAGCGCGGCCGGCGGGGTGGCCCCGATGAGCACGTCACGGATGAACCCGCCGCCGAGCCCGGTCACGCCGCCCAGCACGAGGGCGGCGAACAGGTCGAGCTGCTTGCGCACCGCGACCAGGGCCCCGGTGACCGCGAAGACGAAGATGCCGACGAGGTCGAGCACGACGAGCGTCGTGGCGTACTCCGTGGTTGGCACCCCCCGAGGCTATGGCCCGCGACCGGCCCGCAGCCAACCCGTCCCACCACCGCCCGGTGTGATGCTGCGGACACACCTTTCGCAGGCGCGCCGCACGCCTCACGAGCCGGGGCCGCACGCTGGCGTAGGCTCGCCGGAACGCATGCCGAGCGCATCGACGGCACCACCCGCACGCTGGCGTAGGCTCGCCGGAACGCATGCCGAGCGCATCGACGGCACCACGTCCGACCCGTCCCACGCCCCACCCGCACCGAGCCAGGAAGAAGTCAGGAGCCCGCCGCCCATGGCCAAGCTGACGTTCACCGGACGCAGCGGTGACGGCAAGCGCCTGATGCTGGTGGACGAGTCGGGTCAGCAGCACTTCGTGGTGATCGATGCCAAGCTCCGCAACGCCCTGTCGGGCGTGTCCGCAAGCAACGGCCAGTTGGAGATCCCGATGGAATCAAGCCTCCGCCCCCGCGACATCCAGACGCGCATCCGCGCCGGCGAGACGCCCGAGTCGGTCGCGCACGCCGCCGGCACGTCGGTGGAGAAGATCATGCCGTTCGCCGCGCCGGTCCTGGCCGAGCGCGCCCACGTCGCCCAGCGCGCCCAGCTGTCGTCGGTGCGCCGCCGCGCCAACGAGTCGGGGGCCCGCACCCTCGGCGAGGCGGTCAGCGCGCACCTCCGCTCGCACAACGTCGACCCCGGCTCCGTCGAGTGGGACGCGTGGCGGCGTGAGGACGGTCGCTGGACGCTCACCGGCCTCTACGACATCGCCGGCCGCACCGGTGCCGCAACGTTCTCCCACGACCCCCGCGGCAACTTCGTCACCGTCGACGACGACGACGCCCGCTGGTTGATCGGCGAGGCCACCTCCACGGACCTGGCCGCCGCCACCACGCCCGAGCCGGCTGCCGACGACCTGGCCGCGGCGCGGATGCGCCGCCTCAACGCCGTCCCCGGCGAGGAGCTGCCGCTCGGCGAGGACGCCATCGAGATGGTCACCGGCGAGGAGCCCGCCCCCGCCTCCGGTCGGGGTCCCGACGAGGCGTCGGCCAACGAGACCACCGCCGAGCTGGGCGCGCTGGGGACCGAGCAGCCGCTCGAGGCCTACCTCGACCGCTCGGCAGAGCCCGATCCCACCGACGAGTCCCGGCCGGCCGCGACCGAGGAGACGTCGGCGACCGAGGACGCACCCGCCGCCACGACCGAGCCGCCGAGCGAGCCGAGCGCCGGGCCCAAGGCACGCAAGAAGCGTGGCCGCGCCTCGGTGCCGAGCTGGGACGAGATCATGTTCGGTGGCGGCAAGGGCGACTGACGTGCGCCTGGTCCAGGTCAACGTCCACCCCCTCAAGTCCGGCGCGATCCGCCCGCTCGCCGCGGCGGACGTGCTGCGCGGGGGCCTCCGTGACGACCGATCGTGGATGCTCGTCGACGGCACCGGTCGGCTGGTGTCGGCGCGCGAGCTGCACGCGACCTTCCGGGTCGTCGCCGACACCCCGGCGACGGACCCGTCCGTCGGGACCGCGCTGCGACTGCGTGCCCCGGGCATGGACGACCTGTCCGTGGCGCTGCCCGACGCCGAGCCGGTGCCGGTGCGCCTGTTCTCCCTCGACCTCAAGGCGGTGCCGGCGTCCGAGACGGCGCAGGCATGGGTACGCCGAGCGCTCGGCCGCGACGACCTGACACTCGTGTGGTGCCACGACCCGGGCGCCCGCAACCTCCAGCCCGGCTTCTCCTCGCCGGACGACCACACCGCGTTCGCCGACGCCTTCCCGGTGACCGTCGTGTCCCTGGCCTCCGTGCGCCAGCTCCACGACTGGATGGTGGAGCGCGCGCTCGAGACCGGCGAGGAGCCGCCCGAGCCGCTGCCCGTCGAGCGCTTCCGCGCCAACCTCGTGGTCGACGGCGAGGAGCCGTTCGCGGAGGACCACTGGCGCGAGGTGCAGGTCGGCTCCGTCCGGTTCAGGGTCGCGAAGCCGGTCAACCGGTGCGTGATGACCACGATCGACCCCGTCTCGCTGACTACCGCCAAGGAGCCCGTCCGCACCCTGGCGCGCCACCGCCTCGTCGAGGGCAAGACGCACTTCGCCCTGCACCTGCTGCCGCTGGAAGAGGGCCGGGTCACCGTCGGTGACGAGGTCTCCGCGACCTGACGGTCGTGCCGTCAGCCTGTCTCGACCGGCCGGTCGGGGTCGGTGATCCAGCCGCTCCAGCTGCCCGGGTAGAGCGCCGCGTCGATGCCGGCCGCGGCCAGGGCCACGAGGTCGTGCGCCGCCGTGACCCCGGAGCCGCAGTAGGCCGCGACCGTGCCGCCCGCGCCGGCGCCGACGGCCGCGTAGACCTCCCGCAGCTCCTCCGGCGACCGGAACCGGCCACGCCCGTCGAGGTTGTCGGTGGTGGCCACGTTCACCGCGCCGGGGATGTGGCCGGCGACCGGGTCGACGGGCTCGGTCTCGCCGCGGTAGCGCTCGGCCGCCCGGGCGTCGATGAGGACGTCGACGTCGAGCACGGCATCGGCTTCGACGACCGGCAGCTGCTTCACGCTGGCGACCGTGAAGTCGCCGGGCTCGACGGCGCCCTCCCCGGCCTCGACCGGGTGGCCGTCCTCCTGCCAGGCCGTCCAGCCACCGTCGAGGACCCGCACGTCGGGGTGGCCGTGGTGCCTCAGCAGCCACCACGCGCGGGCGGCCGCGCGCCCCTGCCAGTCGTCGTACACCACGACGGGGCGGTCGCCGCGCACGCCGACGCGTCGCATCGCGGCCTCGAAGCGCCGCTCGTCGGGAAGCGGGTGGCGGCCACCGGCGCCCGGTGGGTCGGCGAGGTCCTCGTCGAGGTCGACGTACGCCGCTCCCGGGACGTGGCCGGCTGCGTGCTGGTCGCGACCGGGCGGCCCGCCCATCAGGTAGCGCACGTCGAGGACGGTGACGTCGGCCAGCACGGCCGCGAGCTCGTCGGGACTGATCAGGGGCCCGTCGGTCATGCCGCCACCCTCCCACGACGTGGCAGGCTGCCTGCATGGACTTCGACTGGGCACGTGGCGACGTCATCGTCGTGGACGGGACAGAGGTGGCCCGCGCCGAGCGGTCGTGGCTGCGTGAGCGCGCCGAGGTCCAGATCGGTCCGGAGCTCTGGCACTACCGGGCCGAGGGCGGCTGGACCCGCAGCTCGCTGGTGGCCGAGGTCGACGGCGTCGCCCGGTTCACCGCGCGACGCTCGAGCCTGTTCTCCACGACGTGGACCGTCGACGCAGCCGGGGACCAGCTCGAGGTCGCGAGCGCCGGGTTCTTCGGGACGCGGCTGGTCGTCAAGCGTGCCGGCACCGTCATCGGCGAGGTGAGCCGGTCCGGGATCTTCACCACCCGGACGCGGCTGGAGACGTCCACGGACCTCGACGTCCCTCTGGGCTGCTTCCTGCTCTGGGTGGCGTACGTCGAGCTCAACCGCCGGCAGTCGTCCGCCGGCAGCTCGTCGGCGGCGGTGTCCTGACGCCCGGGTGGCCCGGGCTGTGACAGGATCACCGCGACATGGCTGAACTGCACTTCTTCACGGGCACGATGGACTCCGGCAAGTCGACGCTGGCGCTCCAGACCAACCACAACCACGCCGCCCGCGGACGCGTCGGCCGCATCTTCACCACCCACGACCGGGCTGGCGCAGCGGTGCTCTCGAGCCGGCTCGGGCTCACCCACGACGCGCTCGAGGTCGACGCGGAGTTCGACTTCTGGGCCTACGTCGTGGACACCCTCACCCGCGGCGGCCGGATCGACTACCTGATCTGCGACGAGGCCCAGTTCTACTCCGCCGCGCAGATCGACCAGCTCGCCAAGGTCGTCGACGAGCTGCAGATCGACGTGTTCGCCTTCGGGATCCTCACCGACTTCCGCACCGTGATGTTCCCCGGGAGCGCCCGCCTCGTCGAGCTCGCCGACCGGATGAACGTGCTGCAGGTCGAGGCGCTGTGCTGGTGCGGCAAGCGTGCGACGCACAACGCCCGCACCGAGAACGGAGCCATGGTCGTGGAGGGCGAGGTGATCGTGGTGGGCGACGTCGACCAGGTCGACGAGCCTCCCGCGGACGTGGCCTACGAGGTGCTCTGCCGCCAGCACCACCGGCGCCGGCTGACCGCCGCGCGCGCCAAGGCCGTCAGCCTCGCGCCCGAGCCGCTGCCCTTCGGCTGACCGGGACGAGAGCCCTCGGCCGACGAGCCTCACCCCACCAGGATGGGGATCAGCATCTCGGTCGAGGTGAGCGAGCCGTGCAGCCCGACGAGGGTGTTCTCGTAGGGGAAGTCGCGCGTCGAGACCACTGCGGTGTCGCCGTGGCAGGCGACCATGACGTCGCCCAACCGGGGCAGCACACGCGGCTCGACCGCGCCGAACCAGCCCGCGCCGACCGCCTCCTCGCGGGTCAGAACGGTCGCCCGGTCACCCAGCGTCCCGCGCCACGTCTCGACGACGTCGGGGACAGCACCCGCGGCGCAGTAGAGGTGCCGGAACCGGGCCTCGCCGCCCAGCAGGCCCACTCCGTCGCGGAGCCCGTAGGTGTCGTCGACGTCGACCCGCGCCTCCGGGGGGCTGTCGACCATCCCGTGGTCGGCGACGACGAGCAGCCGTGTGGAGGAGGGCAGCGCCTCGCGCAGCTGCTCGGCCTGGTGGTCGACCATCGCCAGCTGCTGCAGCCACTGCGTCGAGGCCACGCCGAACTTGTGCCCGGTCCAGTCGAGGTCGGAGTCGTAGACGTAGGTCAGCGACGGCTGTTGCACCGAGGCGCTGACAGCTGCGGCGATCCGCTCGCCGACGCGGTCGGCGCCGACGTAGGTCGCACCACGCTGCGAGGCGACGGTCAGGCCGGTGCCGTCGAAGTCGCGCTTGTTCACCGAGGTGACGTGCACCCCGGCGTGCGCCAACCGGCCGAAGGCCGTGGGGTGCGGCTGCCACTCCACCGGGTCGACGCGCTTGTCCCACCACAGGTGGTTGAGCAGCCGGTCGGTGCCGGGGATGCGGGCGGTGAAGCCGACCAGGCCGTGCGCGCCCGGCACCAGCCCGGTGCCCAGCGAGGTGAGGGAGGTCGCGGTGGTCGACGGGACGCCGGCGGTGCCGGTCGAGCCGTCGGCCACGAGCGAGGAGAGGTACGGCGCGACGTGGCCGTGCCGGGCCAGGAGCTCGGCTCCGAGGCCGTCCACGAGGAAGACGACGTACGCCGGCGCCGGCGGCAGGTCCAGGCCGCCCGGGTGCCCGTCGAGGTCCGCGCCCAGCGCACGGGCCACCGAGGGCACGACGTCGGCGAGTGAGCGGTCGCCGTAGGCGGGACTCGTGAACTCCGCGCTCACGGGGTCCCCGCGGCGTTGTTCGACGGAGGAGCGCAGCGGGGGAGGCGAAGAACGTCGTGGGGTGCTCATCCCCGCGTCCGCGCCGAGAGCGCGTCGGCGAAGGACAGCAGTCCGGCGACGGAGCCGGCGCCCTCGGCCGCGGCGGACACGCGCAGCGTGTAGTCGTCGCCGGCCAGCGTGCCGGTGTAGCCGTGGTCGGCGTCGCAGTTGGGGTCGGAGCAGACCGCGGGCTCGAGGTCGAGGCGCCCGACGCCGCCCCACCCGATCGTCAGCACGGCCTCCGCGGGCGGCGCGACACCGGCGGTCGGGTTGGCGACCATCCGGGTCACCACCACGGTCCGGATCGAGGTCAGGGTGACCGCCTCGGTGGTGGTCGACGTGTAGGGCTCGGGCAGCAGGTCGTCGCCGGGGTGCTCGTCGGTGTGCGCGATCACCAGTCGCGTCGGGGTGAGGAGCAGTGCCGTCAGGTGGCGGCGTACCTCCTCGTGGTCGAACGTCGTCTCGTGGTGGATGAAGTACGAGACGACCTCCTCACCGCCTGCCGCGGAGAAGACGCCGTCGGCGACGACCTCGGGGTAGTAGCCGGTGCGGGCGATCTCGCGGCGGAGGTCGTCGGAGACGTCCAGGTCACGGGTGGAGCGGGCCATGGCTGAAGTCTGTCACGGGGGCCCGCCGGGCGGACCAGTCAGTCGGGGAGCGTGTCCCCCGGCATGGTGCTGAGCCGCCGGACGAACCAGTCGGAGCGAGGGTCCTTCACCGGCTCGACCCGCACGGTGGCGCCGAGGACCGTCGCGCCGTCCGCGCCGGCGAGCACCAGTGGGAGCTGGAGCGCGCGCACCTGCGGCAGGTCGTGCTGGAGCTGGGCCACCTGGCGCACCAGGCGCTCGATCTCCTCGACGTCGACGATCTCGCTGCCGCGGTAGCCGAAGAGCAGCGGCGAGGCCCGGATCTCGCGGACCATGTCCTGCGCGTCGTGCTCGGCCAGCGGCGGGATGCGGTAGGACCGGTCGCCCAGCAGCTCGGTCAGCGGGCCGCTGACGCCGAAGGAGATCACCGGCCCGAAGAGGGGGTCCTCCATGGTGCTGATCGTCAGGGGCACGCCGGGAGGGGCGTTGCGCTGCACGACGAACCCGGCCTTGTCGGGGTCGGTGATCAGGTGGTTGAGCGAGGCCCAGGCGTCCTTCATCTCCCCCGCGTCGTCGATGTTGCGCCACACGTGGGCGAGGTCGGGGCGGTCACGCAGGTGGTCGGCCGTCGCCTTCAGCACCACGTCCCAGCCCAGCGCCTCCCCCGCCGTGACGGCCTCGTCGAGCGACGCCACGGCGTAGGTGTCCCACAGGTCGATCCCGTAGGCGCCGAGCAGCCGGTGCTGCTCGTCGAAGTCGAGGTCGCGGCCCTCGGGGTGGCGCATCAGCAGCTCGTTGACGAGGTGCCGGGCCTTGTCGCGCTCCGACGACGACGGCTCGAGCGGTGCGGGCTGCGGGAAGCGCAGCCACACCGCGTACTCGACCACGCGGGCCAGGGCGCGCACGGCGGCCTCCACAGCCGGGTACGACGGCACGGACCCGCGGCCGGCGCTGGAGCCCGCCACGTCGGGCACCCGCAGCAGCTCCGGGACGCCCTCGGTGCCCAGGAACGTCGAGACGATTGGCTTGTCGGACTGCTCGCCGACCGCGGCGAGCACGTTGGCGACGTCCTCGCGGGCGCCGGCCACGTTGAGCGGCGGGATGAAGATGGCGACCACCGCGTCGACCTCGGGGTCGTCGATCGCGCCGTCGAGCGCGTCCTCGAAGTCCTCGGCCGTGGCGTCCGCGCCGAGCGCGACCTGCTTGTTCACGACCAGGCCCACCGAGTTGGCGGCGTCGGCGGCCAGCAGGCCGAGCGCGTCGGAGTTGCCGACGATCGCGACGCGGCGCCCGCGCGGCAGCGGCTGGTGGGCGAGCAGCTGGGCGACGTCGAACATCTCCTCCAGCGACTCGACCTGGATGATGCCGGCCTGGCGGAACATCGCGTCGACGGCCTCCGGCGGGGCGCCGATCTTGCGGACCGCGTGGCCCATGGGGACACCCTGCGAGCTGCGGCCCGAGCGCACCGCCACGATCGGCTTGCGGCGGCTGACCCGGCGGCAGATGCGGGAGAACTTGCGCGGGTTGCCGATCGACTCGAGGTAGAGCAGCACGACCTCGGTGGCGTCGTCCTCCTCCCAGTACTGGAGGAGGTCGTTGCCCGAGACGTCGGCGCGGTTGCCGGCGCTGACGAAGGTGGTGAGGCCGAGGCCACGGTTCTGGACCTTCTCCAGGATCGCGGAGCCCAGGGCGCCGGACTGGCAGAAGAAGCCGGCGCGGCCGCGCGGCGGCATGACCGACGACAGCGAGGCGTTGATGGAGACGTCGGGGTCGGTGTTGATCACGCCGAGGGCGTTGGGGCCGATCAGGCGCAGGCCGTAGGAGCGGGACAGGCCGACGAGGCGCCGCTGACGCATCCGTCCCTCCTCCCCCGTCTCGGCGAAGCCGGAGGAGATCACCACGAGGCCGTGCACGCCCTTGGCCGCGCAGTCGAGCACGACGTCCTGGACCGCCTCGGCGGGCACCGCGACGATCGCCACGTCGACGTCGCCGGGGATCTCGGCCACCGACTTCCACGCCGGCATGCCGCCGACCGCGTCGGCGCTGGGGTTGACCACGTGGACACGGCCGGTGAAGTCGCCCAGCACCAGGTTGCGCACCAGCAGGTGGCCGATGGTGTCCTGGCGTCGGCTGGCGCCGATGACCGCGACGGACTTCGGCGACAGGAAGCGCTCGATCGAGGCGTACTCGGCGCGGTGCTCGCGCTGCTCCATCACGCCGATCGCGGTGTCGGTGGGGTCGATCCGGAAGACCAGCTCCATCACGCCGTCCTCGAACGCGCTCTTCACCTGGTAGCCGGCGTCCTTGAACGTGTGGATCATGGCCTGGTTGTCGGGCAGCACCTCGGCGACGAACTCCTCGACGCCGCGCTCGCGACCGGCCTGCGCCAGGTGTTCCAACAGGAGCTGGCCGATGCCGCGGCCCTGGTGCTTGTCCTCCACGAGGAAGGCGACCTCGGCGTAGCCGGGCCGGATCGTGTCGTAGCGGCCCACGGCGATCATCTGGCCCGCCACCAGCAGGATCATCGCCACCCGGTCGCGGTGGTCGACCCGGGTGAAGCGGTCCAGGTCGCGCTCGGAGAGCTCCGGCATCGGCGAGAAGAAGCGGTAGTACTTCGACTGGTCCGAGACCCGGCTGTAGAACTCGACCAGCAGCTCCCGGTCCGCGGGCTGCATGGGGCGGATGTGGGCGGTCCGCCCGTCGCGCAGCAGGACATCCGCCTCCCAGTGGCGCGGCGGCGGCGGCACGGTCGGCAGTTCATCCGCTTCGGTCACGGCTGCAATCTATCGGGCGTCCGACTCCACGAGGGCCTCCCCTTGGGTGGTCGAGCAGCCGAGCACCCGGGCCCACGGTGGTCGAGTAGCCGAGCGAGGAACGAGCGAGGCGTATCGAGACCCATCCACAGATCCCAGCCACCCCCTGTCAGCGCACCCCACACCCCGCGAGGCGTATCGAGACCCATCCACAGATCCCAGCCACCCCCTGTCAGCGCACCCCACACCCCGCGACGATCGAGGGGTGCCTGGCTACGTCTACATGCTGCGCTGCGCCGACGACTCCTTCTACGTCGGCAGCACGACCAACCTCGCGGCCCGCCTGCACCAGCACGACATCGGAATGGGTGCGGCCTACACCCGTGACCGTCGCCCGGTGGAGCTGGTGTGGCACGAGCAGTACGAGAAGGTCTCCCACGCCTTCGCGCGCGAGAAGCAGGTCCAGAACTGGGGTCGCGCCAAACGGCTCGCCCTCATCGACGGCGACTACGAGCACCTCCCTGCCTTGGCGAAGAAGGACTTCTCCCGCCGCTCAGCCACCCCAGGCAAGGTGGTCGAGTAGCCGAGCGAGGAACGAGCGAGGCGTATCGAGACCCACCCCGACCAACCGGGGCCTCGATACGCCCACTCGCTGGCGCTCGCGGGCTACTCGACCACCGTGAGCAAGAGCGCGAGCCGGACTGCTCGACCACCGAACTCAACAAGGTGGTCGAGTAGCCGAGCGAGGAACGAGCGAGGCGTATCGAGACCC